>JAABUS010004680.1_pt1 | contig 19273 bp, 17 predicted proteins | sample 5560161 | NCBI WGS metagenome assembly JAABUS01 (sample SAMN10711885, study PRJNA513376) | rock metagenome | isolation source: Antarctica rocks | place: Antarctica: Victoria Land, Trio Nunatak nord | collected 2016-01-04 | reverse complement strand
CTTACGGAAAGGCTCCGAGAAACTGGGGCAAGAACGTGACGCTGATCTCCTCGATCACTTTGGAGGCGATGGGACCTTCCATGAGCATCGAAGGCTCATCCGATACCGAATCCTTCGGGCTCTATATCGCGTCGCAGTACCATTCCGGGAAAATCGCACGCTAAGGACCGGGTGTGTGAGCGTGTTCTTGCCTTCTGCGGGTTTCTGTCACGAGTTTTTCGGCCCCATTCGAACCGATTCGGGTCTTTTCTGTGCAATTTTCCCCAGAACTCTCACCGGAAACCAGGTTCCGGTGAGAGTTTCCAACAGAAGCTGCAATCTCAAGAGGAGAGGAAATATTCCGTTGTTGCAACCTAGTACAAAGACGGCGCCTTGCTACTGGTAGATACTTTCTAATCGTACAGAATTCCCTTTTTGGTACCGTGACCCCAACTTGGCGGACGAGCCAACTACTATCCGTACCCCGAGATGGCTCTCAACAGAACATAGTGGGCCGGACAAACCCCTATTTTCGGGACGCTTACCGTACGTGATTCCCTTTTTCGGTACCGTGACCCCAGTCTGGCGGACAGCAACGCTCGTCCCACCGACTCGAAACGCCTCAGCGGCCGTCAGCGGTGCGAAGGCGCGCCTTTATCTGGTTGAACCAGACAGGATTTCTACGTTGAAAGCTGCACCTTCAGGCATTGATGACCGATCCTGGTTGAAGATCGCCCACTTCTTGGCGTTGGGATCATACCAAACACCTATCGGATGGTTGTTGTAGGTCCCGACGCCGCTTCCTGGATTCCAGTTCTGTGTAACGGAAAGAATGGCGCTCGGGTTGTTGTTGATCGAGGGGTTGTCGAGGTAGGTGCTGTTCGCGGAGATGTTGCCGGCCGTGGCGCGGTGGACGAACGGCACGCTGGAGTTGCCCGGCTTAACAGTTTTCGAACTTCCAGGCGCACTGGTTTGCTCCGGGGTCGTCCCCGAGGTTGTCCCCTGGACCGTCCTGGATGCCGTAGTCGTGGTGGCGGTGCGGTTATCGAATGACTGGTAGACATAGTATCCTTCGACCAACAGAATCGCTACCCCGAGTACCAGCACCGCTTTGATAAAGAAACTCCGCAACCCTTCCTCCTTACTATCCGGCCTTGGCGGGAGACGCCCGAAGAATCAACGCTATCCGTTGCCGGGTGATCTACTAGTGCCCCAGTGTATCAGGGAGCAAGTTTACAGCCCTGGGAGTTGTCCGGAGAACGAGAAACACGTAGATATATAATGCTCGGATTCTCTCTGGAGAGGTGGGTGTAGGAGTTGGCAGGCAGTTGCCCGCTCGACAACCGCAAGCTTTACCTTAAATAATAGATACATTTCTATTAAATCTGTGTTGCTTCGATCGACGTACTAGGTAGTAGGTGTGACAATGGTCTTGAGCCGGATGGGTTTGATAAAATCCAGGGAGCGAGGACGAACCGGATGAGTGAAGTAGAGAGGAGAATTGACTCGGTTGCCGTAGACCGGGAGTAATACTATTTCGTACTGCTGCTAGTAGCGGGTAGTTCTGAAAGGCACTGCTGCTAGTAGCGGGTAGTTTAGAAAAAGTGGAGGCTATGAACCCCAGGTACTATATGGGCACCTGCCCTGGGGGAAGCCAATGGTGCAACCGGCCACGCGAGAGGTTTCTTGCGTGGCTTTTTTGTTGCTGTAAGGTTTGATCGGGAGAGGAGAATGTTAGAGGAGCTATCAGAATAGAGGCTTGCTAACGAGCCCATACCGTTAACAGTTGAAGAAAAAGAACCCCGGCGGTTGCAGCCACCGGGGTTCGAGGCGGAAGAAAGGTGGGCCCCTTCTTCGACGCTGCCTCATTATACGCAATCCCCTGACCGGGATTGTAGGCGTCGTTTCCTTTCTTGCTGCCTGAGAAGGCTGCGGAGTCCCGTTCTACTCGGACGGGACTCCGCCCAGAGAGGACGCTATGCTAGAGGTGTCGCTGGTGATTCCGGCTTATAACGAGGAACGGAGGTTGTCCGGTACGCTCGCCGCGTACCGGAGGGCGATGAGAGAGAGGTTCGAGGAGGATTTCGAGATAGTCGTCGTGGCTAACGGCTGCTCCGACGGAACGGTCGGGGTGGCGAGCACGGCCGCTGCGGAGGACCCGCGCATCCGCGTGGTTGAGGTCGAGGAGGCCGTGGGGAAAGGTGGTGCAGTTCTGGAAGGTTTCCGCCAGGCGCGGGGAACGGCTATAGCGTTCGCCGACGCCGACGGGGCGACGGAGCCGCGGTCGCTGGTCAAACTCATTGAGGGACTCAACCACAGTGACATCGTCATAGGGTCGCGGAGGATGGAAGGCAGCGTTATTACGCAGCCGCAGCCGCTGTTGCGCCGGTTTTTCGGGTCAGGGTTTGCCGGGGCTACCAGGCTTCTGTTCGGAATACCCTTCAAAGATACCCAGTGCGGAGCCAAGGCCCTACACGCTGAGACGGCGCGCCGTTTGTGTGAGGTCGTCAGCGAGACGCGGTGGACTTTTGACCTCGACATGCTGCTCTGCGCCCGCCGGCTCGGTATGAAGGTCGGCGAGCAGCCGGTGATCTGGGCCGACAAGGAAGGATCCCGCCTGCGTTGGATCCCGACGACCTGGGAGGTGCTCGTAGCGCTCTGGAGCATGAAGCTTCGACAGCGGTTGCCGCTCAAGGCGCTGCCCGAACTCCCCATCGTGGGCGAAGTGGGCGAGAGAGAAGCGGACGCCTACGAGCTGAAAGCCCCGTGAGGTGGCATGAGCCGTCCGATGGACATCCTGGCGCTCAACTGGCGCTGCCACCGGCACCCACAGGCCGGGGGATGTGAAGCCAACCTCTTCGAGCAAGCCCGCCGGTGGGCCGCAGACGGCCACCGGGTCACAGTGTTCTGTGCCGACCCCGGCAGAGAGCACGCGCCACGACGCGACGAGGTCGCCGGCGGCGTCGCTGAGCGCGTGCGGGTGATCCGTCGTGGTGGACGTTTCACCGTATACTTGTTCGCGGCGCTGTTCTTGCTGCTCAACGCCCACCGCTACGATCGGGTGCTCGACGTGGCGAACGGCATTCCTTTTCTCGCGCCGCTTTTTACGACTAAGCCCGTCACCTTACTAGTACACCACGTCCACGACCGGCAATGGTTCGCCGAGTTCCCGTACCCGATTGCGGTGATGGGGTGGTTCCTCGAACGGCAGGTTGTGCCCCGCCTGTACAAACGTAACCCGGTTATAGCGGTCTCGCCCACTACACGGGATGCGTTGATCGGCACGGGTGTCGAACCTTCGCGGATCCGGGTCGTCTACAACGGGGTCGCACCGGCGAGAGAGGTCGAGGCAACTGATCGTTCGGGGGGCCGGAGTATCGCTTACGTGGGTAGGGTCAAACGCTACAAGCGCCTCGATCGCCTCGTGCGCATGATCCCGGCCCTGCGCGAAGAGTTCCCGGATGTGCGGCTGGACATCGCGGGCTCGGGCGACGGCCTGCCGTCCGTCGAAGAGTTGGTTTCGGAGTTGGGTTTGCGGGACTGCGTCACCGTTCATGGGTTCGTGGACGAGGACGAGAAGGCCGGGATCCTCTCGCGGGCCACGGTGTTCGCTACCCCATCCATGCACGAAGGCTGGGGCCTCACCGTTATCGAGGCCAACAATTACGGCTGCCCCGCTGTTGCCTACGATGTGCCCGGCCTGCGCGCCGCGATCCGCCACGGTGAGACGGGTCTACTGGCGAAAGACGACGAAGGTTTCCGGAGGGCGATCGCGCTCTTTCTGGAGGACGAGGAAACGCGGTTGCGTTACTCCGAGAGAGCGCGAGGCTGGGCAAAAACGTTCGACTGGGACTCGTGCGCTAAACAAACGCTTGAGATCCTCGCCGGTGGTTCCGGCGGGACAGCCGCGCCCGAAACGACCCCGTTGGAGCGCGCGCTTTAGTGGCCGCGCTACTCCACAAATTGTCACCCCGGTTCATCTTGTTCGTCATGGTCGGAAGCACCAGCATGCTCAACTATGCTTTCGCCCTGGTGATGGGCTGGCTGCTCAAGCCGGGTGATTACGGTCTCTTGGCTTTTGGCCAGTCGCTTTTGCTGGTCGGCGGGATGGTCCTGGGATCCGGTTTTTCGTGGTCGCTCGCCCGGGACATGGTCAAGACCGACGGACCGGGGGAGAGGGACGTCCTCGTGCGCGGTGCTCTCCTGGCAAACTTCCTCCTCGCCACGACGATGAGCGTGATCCTGGTCGTGCTCTTCGCCGCAGGGCCGCTCAAGGACGGGTTCGAACGGTGGCCCGTGGTGATTGTCGTCGCGCTAGCTTTACCGTTCATGTCCCTGCTCTCCATCGCCCGTGGGTGTGCCCAGGGCTCCGAGCGGTTCGGTATCTTCTCCTCTATCGGGGTTACCGAAGTATCAGGCAAAATGATAAGCGGGGCCGCGCTCGCCCTGTTGGGCTTCGGTGCCATTGGCGCACTCGCCGGTTTCCTGGTGGGCGCCGTCTGCTCGACGACGCTCGGGTTTCGCCAATTAACCCGCGCGATCGGCGTGCGGCTGCGCGGAAAGATGAAGCTGCCAAACGTACGTGGGTCAATGGCTATTTTCGGCGCGTTGCTCGGCCTCTCGATGCTGCTCAGCCTCGACCTGATAGGGCTGAAACTGCTCTCCCAGGAACGCGCGCTCGTCGGTTACTATCAGGCCGGGCTCGTGCTCGCGAACGCACCCTACTACCTGGTGGTGTCGGCCATGCTGCCCGTGCTCTTCGTCCAACTCGCGCGGTACGAAAATATTTCGGCTACCCAGGGGTCATTAGGCGAGACGCTGGGCCTGACCGTCGCGCTGATCTTACCCTTCGAGCTGGTCCTGATGATCTTTCCCAGAGAGGCATTGGTCACGTTCTTACCAAACGTTTACGCGCCGGGAGCGCCGGCCCTGAGGATACTGGCCCTCGGAAACATGCTCCTCATACTGGCGGCCATCTTCTCCGCCGTGTTCCAGGCGATTGGCCGGGCGAAGACCCCGGCGCGAATCGTCTTGGCGGTGGTCCTCGCGGAGCCGTTCGCGCTTTGGGCCATCGTACCGCACTGGCACGCGGTAGGGGCAGCCTGGGTCTTCACTGGGGCCGCTTTTCTCGCCCTACTGTGTCTGGTGGCGGCGTATCTGCAGCAATCTGGTTTGGAGTGCCTCCGACAGGTTGCGCCCTGGGTTCTCCGGTATGCGCTGGCGGTGGGGGCAGCCCTCATCTTCGGGAGGCTCGCGCTTGGCCTTGGGGTGGCGCCGGCGGTCTTTATCGGAGGGGTATGCTACCTGATCGCCGCGACGCTGCTGCGCATCATCCGGCCTCTCGCCATACTGCCGGTAGGGGCCTCGATGCGGAAGCCTGCGACCTCCGGGAAGAAGTAACCCGCCGTGCGCATACTTCATCTAGCCTTCGAAGATCCCCTCCAACCCGGTAGCGGTGGAGGTTCCGTACGGTTGCGGGAGATCAACCGCCGGCTCGCCGGGCGACACGAGATCACCAACCTCGTCGCTGCTTATCCGGGAGCCAGACCTCGCGTCGAAGACGGGGTACAGTGGGTGCCGATCGGGTTGCCGACGCACAAGAAGGTCGCGTTGCTCTCGTACTTCGCCCTGCTCGGGTGGGAGGTGGCCCGTCGGCCACACGACCTCGTGGTCGAGGAGTTCGGTGCTCCTTTCAGCACGGGCTTTTCACCGCTGTTCACCAAAAAACCCGTGGTCGCCTCGGTCCAGTGGCTCTTCGCCTCCGAGATGCGCGCGAAGTACCGGCTGCCTTTCGACGCGGTGGAGAAACGGGGCTTGCGTCTCTACGACCGTTTCATCGCGGTCTCGGGATGGCTGGCGGACGAACTGCGCGCCCGCAGACCGGGGAGCATCGTGGAGACCATACCGAATGGCGTGGAGAAGCTCGCGTACGAGACCAAAGCGGCCGAACCACGACACCTGCTGAGTGTCGGAAGGCTGGACCAGCCGCACAAGGGCTTGGACCTGTTGATCGAGGTCATGGCAAAAATCTACAATATGAGAGGAGATAAAGGCACGCCGCCGCTCGTGATCGTCGGCGACGGGCCAGACCGGAAGATGCTGGAGCATCTGGTTAAGAAGAGCGGGCTTTCGCACCTGATCCAGTTCCGCGGTCGTGTCGAGGGAGCCGAGAAGTACCGGTTGATGGCTGGCGCCTACGCTGTCTTGATGCCTTCTCGCATCGAAACCTTCGGTCTGGTGGCGATCGAGAGCCTGGCGGCCGGAGCCCCGCTCGTCGCCTTCGACATAGGCCCCTTGCGCGAGGTGGCGGGAGGCGCTGACGGGGCGCGCCTGATCCAACCCTGGGACCTCGACGCCTTCGCGCTGGAGACGCTCCGCTTCGTCGACGACCGTAAGCTGCGCGAGCGGGTAAGGGACTCGGGACGCCGTTGGGCCCGCGGGTATGATTGGGACGAGATCTCCCTGCAACAGGAAGAGTTTTATTTGAGGACGCTCCGTGAAGCGCAGACCTCCGGATCCGCCACCACTTCGTCCAACGCCACTCCTTACCAGGCGACCGGAGATACCCTGCGGTGAAGTCCAGGCGCCGATGGAACCTGTGGAGACAAGGAGCCCCGCTCGCGCTGGCCGTAGTCGTTTTTCTGGCCGCAGTCGCCTATGGTGCCCGTACGTGGGTGAGCCAGCCTTACCGTTTCGCCCTTATCGGCAACGACGGCACGCACCTGAAGCAAGAGCGTGAAGCAGGCGTCAACGCGAAGGTTCTGAACCTTAGGTGGTGCAACTTCTATACGAGTGAAGGCAAGGTGAACACCTCGTATGTCGAGCACGAAAAGAAAGAGCTGAAAAACCTCCAAGAAGCCGGCTTCCAGGTCATTCTCTCTTTGGGCTTCCACGACACTCCGCCCTGGGTACACGAGAATTACCCGAACTCGTACTACGTGAACCAGTCTGGCGAGAGGTGGACCGGGGATAATTTCGTGAACGGCGTGCCGCGTGACAATGGCGACGCGAACCTGGTCTTCAACCAGCAGTTGCGCGGCCTGGTATCCTCCTACGCCAAAGATGTCTTCTCGGAGTTCGGCACCGACTTCTACGCCGTGAGGCTGGGCGGGGGCCGCTACGGGGAATTGACTTACCCACCCGCCAGGTTTGGAGGGAAGGACAACAACTACTGGGCTTACGACAAGAACGCCCAGAAGAGTGCCGCCGGGGCGAAGGTCAAAGGCTGGAGGCCGGGAGACCCGTCACCCGATGGGCAGGCGGGCAGGTTTTTGAACTGGTACCTGGACTCCATGGTCGGTTACCAGAAGTGGCAGGTGAGCATGGTCAGGGAGGCAGGGTACTCAGGAAAGATCATGATGCTCTATCCTGGCTGGGGCATCCGGCCGGGACAGGTCAAATTGGCGGCGGCGTCCAACCTCGATGGCTCCACCCCGGCGGAGACCAACGGTGAGATCCAGAGCGGACACGACTTCGCCCGGCAGGTAGCGGCTATAAAGGAAGGCAACGTGCTCGTGACCACGACCTGGCTCGACGCCAACGCTTCCAAAGACGATGGCGAGGACCCACGCTACTGGAGCCCGGTGAAATACCTCTCTTCCCTGGCGGATGCCAACCCTGTCCATCCCGGACTTTACGGCGAGAATACGGGGGACGGATCGCTCGAAGACATGCGGCTCTCCGCCCATCAGATGCGGCGCTACGGGCTCGTCGGGATGGCCTGGTATAAAGAGTCGCAACTACTCTCCGGCCGCCACGCGACCCTCGCCGGGTACGAACGTATTATCGAAGCGTCTCAGGAGAACGGAAGATGAAAAGCCGATCCGGTAAGAGAACGCCGCCCGTCAGCCCGCAAGGGAGTAGGAGCGCCGCAGCGGACGCCGGCGGACGGTCGGGGAGGTACTTTACCTGGGCGGCTCTCGTTCTCGCGGTTCTCGTCACGTTCGGGTTGCGGGCGATACGCCTCGACGTATCGTGGGACATCTTTATAGATGAGATCTACTATCTGCGGGTCTCGCGGAGTGTCCTGAACACTTTGTGGGTCACCGTAAACGGCGAGCCGTTCTACCTGCACCCGCCGGGCTTCTTCTTCCTGGAGGCCGGATACATGAAGCTCTTCGGTACCAGCGGAGGCTTGATCCACCAGATTTACGCCGTGCGTTACCTGGGCGCGGCGCTGGCCGGGCTAACGGCGGGTGCGCTACTTTGGACGGGACGCCGCCTCGCCGGGTGGCCGGCCGGCATCGTGACGGCGGCAATCTTCGCCCTAGACCCTTTCTCCATGAGAACGAACAGCCTCAACATGCTGGATACCCCAACCATGCTGTGGGTGATCCTCGGTTACGGCGTGCTCTTCTCCGCCCTGGTCCGGTCGGGCCGCCAGACGATCTCGCGGCGACGGACGGTCGCGGCGGGCGTCCTGTTCGGTCTCGCGCTCCTTACGAAGGAGATCAGCCTGTTCGTTACGCTGCTGCCCCTCGGGATCTGTTTCGTGCTCGGCTGGGCGCTTCCCCGCAGTCGTTCCGCGTTGGCCGGCCTGGTTGCGGTCGTTGTGTACGCTCCTTATTGGGCGATAGTCTACGCTATCGGCGACTGGCCGACCTTCGTAGTCCAGAAGTTCCAGGGCTTCTCGCGGATGGCGGGGCTGCTCCAGGTCACGGGTTTCAACCAGCGGGGAGGACCGTCCTTCCTGGACGCCCTGGTGACCAGGCTGGACAACTTCGCCACGACCTACGCGCTCTTCGCGACGGGAGCCGTGGCCGTGTGCGTGCTGTTGCTAACGGGCCTGGGAAAAGTCCCGGAGAGACGGTTACTGATGGTCTGGACGGCGAGCGCATATGCGTTTCTCGCTTACGCAATGGTATTCGGTACCCTGGAGGAGCAGTTTTACTACTATCTGGTCATCCCTTCCATACTCGCGACGGTCGTGACCATGACCCTAGTGCTCCAAAAAGCGTGGGCTAGGAGTAGCCCCGGTTATACACCCGCCGCGCGGCGTGGACGATTGACCTTGAAAGCTGCGGCGGCGGCCTGCGGAGTCGTCCTGATCTTGTGGAACATGGTACTCGCCTACACCATGATCTTCGGCTCCCTGGCAGATCACTTCTACTATTATCTGCTTGCCAACTCCGTAATAGCAGCCGCCGTGGTCGTGGCACTGGCGATCCAGGAAGTGCGTACGAGCGGCGCCGGAGCTAAGCGACCGGGATGGCTGAATCTTGAGACCGGCGCGGCGGGCTTTGCATTAGTTCTGATCTCATGGAACGCATTTCTCGTCCACGCCGTGGTATTTGGCTCCCTGGGAGATTGGCTTTACTACTACTTGCTCGTCAATTCCGGGCTTGCGGCCGCCGCGATTACGGCCCTCGAACTCCGCAAGGCGCAGTGGTCGAGAGGTGGTGCCGGCCAGACGCGCGCCGGGTGGCGGGGACGGACGGCTCTGGAGGTTGCGGCGGTGGTCTTCGTTGGCGCAGTGGTGCTCTGGAACGCCCATGTCTGGGAGGTGTTCCATACCGTTCCGGACAACGGCTACCAGCGCGTGGTGTCCTACGTCGAGAAGTTGCCCAAAGGTAGCCGCATCGCCGCAACGAGCGACACGGGAGAGTTCCTCGTACAAGAAAACACCGGTAGCTCGTACTACAAGTCGGTAGAGGCTCTGCGGAAGAACAACGTAGGTTATGTGGTGATCAGCTCGGACCTGGCGACCAGCGGGTACAACGAACCACCACCGAAGGTCTACCGTTGGGTAAAAAGCCACGGACGGCTCGTCTACGGGTTCAGGGATAGGAGCTCGGGGCTTCTCGGGGTCTGGCGCCTTCGGGAACCACGCCGGTGATAACGGTGCCAAAAGTGCTCCGTGATGATCGATCCTCGCGGCGGTCCGGGGTACCAAGAATGTGTAGAGAACGCGATTCGAGGCGGAAACGATGAATGAGTTGAAAGTCCTTTACGTGGCAGGCGCCCACCGCAGCGGTACTACCCTGCTGGCGAGCATCCTGGGCGGGTACGACGGGGTTTTCGCGGCCGGCGAGCTGCACGAGATCTGGCAGAACCTGATCGAAGATCAGCCCTGCGGATGCGGGCGACCCCTTGAATTCTGTCCGGTGTGGGGTCCAATCCTCGAAGAGATCTACGAAAGTGCCCTATCTTATCCCCTGACGCCCGCCGACGCGGTCCGGTGGAGGGCACAATCGGCCCGCACCTGGCATACCGGCCGTATACTCCGGCAAGCCAAGAAGCGGCGGGATCTGTCCACTCCCACGGCCCGTTACGCCACCTTGATGGGTGTTCTGTACGAAGTTATCGCCAGACACACCGGGGCGTGCGTGGTGGTCGATTCGACCAAGATTCCTTCCGGCATCGCGCTACTCATGACTATGCCATACCTCAAGACCTACGTAGTTCATCTGGTCAGGGACCCCAGGGCCACCGCTTACTCCTGGAGCAGGCGGAAGGTGGTGCGTATCTCGGGCCACGAAGAGACCCTGACGGAGTTGACCCCGTTGAGCAGCGGCTTGCGGTGGCTCGGTTACAACCTGCTCACGGAGTGGGTGGACCGGCGCTGCGGAGGGGAGTGGTTTCGTCTGCGCTACGAAGATCTCGCCACCCACCCGCGGGCGAAGGCGGATGCTTTTGTTTCGTGGCTGGGGATCGAAGGCGGAAAAGACCCTTTTGAAGAGCCGGACTTGTTTCGCCTTACCGCCGGACACATGATCGCCGGCAACCCTGACAGGTTCGACACCGGGGTCAAACGGGTCCGACTGGATGATCGCTGGCTCAAAGGAATGAAAAAAAGAGATCGTCGGCTAGTCACCGCCTTGAGCTTGCCTCTGCTGCACAGGTATGGCTATCGAATGACCACAAAGTAAGCGAGGAGAGCGCATGAAAGCAAGGTACCAACCGGCCAAACAACAGCTCGATACAATGGTTCTCCGGGACGCGGGAAAGTTCGCGTCTCTGGAGGAGGAGTGGGCCGAACTATACGAGGAGCACTGCTCTTCAGCCACACCGTTCCAGTCATGGGCGTGGCTGTACTCGTGGTGGGAGCACTACGGGGAGGGCTACGAACTGCGCCTGATCGCCATCCGCGACGACGGAGGACTACTGGTAGGGATGGTTCCCCTGATGCTCGAACACCGGGCCGGCTTGGGTCGCCTGCAGTTCATCGGCAGCGGCGCCACAGACTACCTCGACGTGCTGGCGAGGGAGGGATGGGAAGAAACGGTCATGGAAGCGGCCGTAGCGGCCCTCGGGCGGATGGATAACTGGCAGGTAGCGGATCTACAGGAGCTGCGGCCCGGTGCGGTAGCCTGGGAATTGCAAAAGAGTTGGTCGGGGCCCAAGAGATGCCTCTGGCAGAACAACTGCGTGATAACGGACCTCAAGCCCTGGGACGAGCTAGTCGGCTCCCTGAGCAAAAACAACCGTAAGATTGCCCGTCGTAGTCTCCGAAGGATGGAGAGCGACGGCGTTCATCATGGGCTGGTGGGCGACGGAAATACGGAGGCCGCCGCAAGACGGCTCGTGGCTCTTCACCGGGAGTCCTGGGAGGGACGGGGCATCGGCGTGGAGCACACGAGCAAGAGGTTCGAAGCGTTTCTGGAAGCCGTTGTCCGCCGGATGGCGGCCTACGGGCTAGGAACGATATCCGAGTTCCGGCAAGACGGTGAGGTCATGGTCTCTGAGTTCCTACTCTTCGGGTCCGACTTCGTCGGAGCCTACATGATGGGCGCCAACGAAGAGGCCCTCAGGCGATACCAGGTCAGCACCCTCTGCATCTGGGATGCGCTGAACATCGCTCACGGCAAAAACCTCTCGCACTTGAACCATCTGCGGGGAGAAGAACCGTACAAGCTGCGGTGGGCTTCGAGGACGGAGTCCAACCACCGCTTGATCCTGGGTCGCAACCGTCCAGCCCTGGCCGCATATACCGGATACAAAGTACTGCGTTCGAAGGCCGAGACGTACGCGACCGCCGAGGGCGCCCCGCGCTGGGTCCGGGAGGCCGTGATCCGTTACCGGGCCTTGCGGCTGAAAGCGACCCGGCTCCTCGGAAGGGCATCAAAGTGATCGACGAGAATAGAAACGGCGCTGGATTCGAGTACACATCATCCGGCCGGAGAAGAACTAAAGTCCCATGTTGGCCGGCAAACCTCATGTACCATGCGGTCACCCGGGTCGCGGAAGATCCCAACAGGGTATGCGTGTCGCCGCGGCGTTTCGAGGCCCAGATGCGCTACTTAAAGCGGCACGGCTTGCGGGGTGTCTCGATGCGGGAGTTTCTCCGGGCGGCGGGTACGGAGCGGGCCGGGAGGCTCGTGGCGCTCACCTTCGACGATGGTTACGAAAACTTCTTGTACGACGCGGTGCCGATACTGGAGAGGTACGGTTTCTCTGCCACGGTGTTCGTGGTCGGCGGAATGATGGGGGCTGAGAACTCCTGGGACGAGCGGCCCAGGATGAAACTTCTCGGGAAAGAAGGCGTACGCGAGGCCGCGAAGCGGGGTATGGAGGTAGGGGCCCACGGCATGAGCCACGTCAAACTGGCCGGCTTGCCCCCGGCACGGCTGGAGGAGGAGGTGGGTGAGAGCCGGCGGGTGCTGGGCGAGGTGTTGGACGAGCCCGTAGAGGGATTCTGTTACCCGTACGGTAGTCTGGACCGGGACGCCACGCGGGCTGCGCGCCAGGCAGGCTATTACTACGCCTGCGCCTGCTGGACACGGACCGAGAGCAGCATCTACGACCTGCCCCGCCCACCGGTGTGGGAGATGGATGGATCGTTGATGCTCGCGGCGAAACTCAAGCTCTTCCCGAAATACTTCGAGGTCGCCGGCAGCTCGACCCAGAACGCGGTGGAGGAGTTGGGAGGGCTGGCGTACGGTGGGGCGAAGTACATCACGCGCGCCCTGAGTAAAAGGTGAATGCCGGAGCCTGCCTGGTAGGTTACGAAGGTAACGCCTGGTGCCACCGCCGTTGTTAAGGTCAGCCTTGATTAGAGTTCAAGAGCTTTGCTTCGTACGCAGCCTGAGAAGCTGGTGCCGGACAAACAGATACGCGTGCGGCGTGCCTGACGAATATTGTGTGTAAGCTAGTCTAATGGTCGAAGACCGAGGCCATCTTGGCAAAAAGCGTAGAAAGGCTACAGAGGCTCGCCCGTCCCCGCGAGGCGCCATCTCCAGACGAGCTTTCCTCGGGAAGCTCGGGAAGATCTCACTCGGCGGCGCCTTCGCGGGTGCCGGCGGGCTCTTCTACTCCCAAGACTTCGAGACGACCTGGATCGACCTAACGAGGTTACGCTTGCCGCTTCGACGCCTCTCAGAAGGTTTTCGAGACTATAGAATCGTACACATCAGCGACCTTCACCTGGACGACCGCACGGATACCGGTTACCTGGAGAAGATCGTCCGGCTGGTCAACGAGCAAGAGCCAGACTTGATAGCTTTCACGGGCGACTTCGTTACTTTCACGCCGGAGAGGTTCGCCCAGACGTTAACGGCTACCTTGAGCCGGCTGGAGGCCAGCGACGGGATATTCGCCGTGCTGGGCAACCACGATCACGCCGCCGGCCCGGAGGAAATCAGCGCGGCGATTCGGGAGGGAGGAGCTACGGAGCTGCGCAACGAGGTGCATACCCTGAAACGCGCGGACTCTCCGCTATACGTCTGCGGTGTAGACGACGTTTGGGTGGGGAGACCTCGCCTGGAACATGTGCTCGCCGATCTTCCCGGCTCCGGTGCGGCCATCCTGTTGGTACACGAGCCGGACTTCGCCGATACTGCTTCGAAGACTGGGCGCTTCGATCTGCAACTCTCCGGCCACTCTCACGGCGGTCAGGTGCGATTTCCTCTGGTGGGCGCGCCGGTACTCCCGAGATATGCCCGAAAATATCCGATCGGAGCCTACCATATCGGCGGTATGCCCCTGTACACGAACCGGGGGCTCGGTATGCTCCCGCCACGCTTCCGCTTTCTCTGCCGGCCGGAGATCACCGTGCTCGACCTGAGTCCAGGATAGTCCTCAACCGTATCCCGAGGACGATCTTCTTGTGAATGAATTGTAGGTCTGAAACAGCCCGGATAATAGCGGGTTGCACCGCCACGGGTTAAATAGTCGATCCTGAAAAAGTCCTACCTGGCAGTCGCCGCGAGGACTCTATCGGGTGAACGAGACGCAAAGGGTGCCAAAAACCGAACCGCCAATAAGGACCATAAAGCTCCGAGTGCATCAAGGAGCTTGGAAAAGTTCATCCCGGCGGCGCTCAGTACGGCGTTGAGCTTGTCTCGGGGTCTGAGTATTACTCGATGCTGTTGGCGAATTCGCTGAGGGCGGCGCATACTTCCGGACGTTGCATTCAAACCTCGCCCAGCCGGAGGTGAAACCCGTGTCGCTCAAGCCCCAACCCATCGGCCCGGTCCCCGAAGAAACCGCTCGTGTTGCCCGCGCCGCCTTCCCGAAAGGCAATGCCTTCATGCGGATACGTGACGAGCTCGGCGTCCTCTGGGAAGACGAGGACTTCTCCGATCTCTTCCCGACGCGCGGGCAGCCGGCTCTGGCACCCTGGCGGCTCGCTCTGGTGACGGTGATGCAGTTCGCCGAGAACCTCCCAGACCGGCGGGCGGCGGATGCGGTGAGGGCGCGCATAGACTGGAAGTATGCGCTTGGACTCGAATTGGCCGACCCGGGCTTCGACTTCTCCGTCCTCAGCGAGTTTCGCGCTCGCCTCCTCGAAGGCGGGGCAGAACAGCTGCTCCTGGAGAGGATGCTCGAACGCTTCGGAGAGAAGGGTTGGGTCAGGGTCCGCGGCAGGCAGAGGACCGACTCCACCCACGTCCTCGCCGCCGTGCGCGTACTCGATCGCCTCGAATGCGTCGGCGAGACCGTGAGGGCGGCATTGAACGCCCTCGCCGTGGCGGCGCCGGAGTGGTTGAAGGAGCGTGCTACGGAGGAGTGGTTCGCCCGCTACGGCCGCCCGGTCGACGAGCACGACCTGCCAAAGGGGATCTCCGCGCGCGAGGATTACGCCGAAACCATCGGCAGGGACGGGATGAGATTGCTCGCCTGGATCGACGCCGAAGACGCGCCTGGCTTCGCCTGGCTGGGGAATGTGCCCGCCGTGGGGCTGCTGAGGAGGACCTGGAAGAACCAGTACCGGCTCGAAGGCGACGAGCCACTGTGGCGGGAGGCAAAGGAGTTGCCCCCGGCGGGCGCCCGCTTCGACTCCCCTTACGACCCCGACGCCCGCTTCGGCAACAAGAGGTCGAAGAGATGGAGCGGATACAAGCTCCACCTCACCGAGACCTGCGACGAGGACCTGCCCCGCGTCGTCACGCGCGTGGAGACCACCCCGGCGCACCTTTCCGACGTCGCCCAGACGGGAAAGGTGCATGAGGACCTCGCCCGGCGTGGCCTGTTGCCCGCAGAGCACTTGGCGGACGCGGGCTTCGTGGACGCGGAGCTGTTGGTGAGGAGCGCGTCGGAACACGGCGTGGAACTCATCGGTCCGGTCAGGCCCAACGTGGGTTGGCAAGCCCGGACGGAGGGCGGCTACGACATAAGCCGTTTCACCGTCGACTGGGAGGCGAAGGAGGCGACGTGCCCGGAAGGGAAGCAGAGCAGGACATGGACCTCCACCACGACCAACTGGGGCGCCCCGGCCGTCGTGGTGAGGTTCGGACGCAAGGCGTGCCGAGAGTGCGAGAGCCGTGCCCTGTGCACGCGCTCGAAGGAAGAACCGCGCCACCTGACGCTGCGTCCGAACAAGGAGGAGCACGAGGTCATCCAGGCAGCGCGGGTCGGGCAGAAGACGCCGGAGTGGAAGAGCAAGTACGACGAGCGAGCCGGGATCGAAGGGACTTTCTCACGGGCGGCAAGCGTACTCGGGGTCAGACGCGCCCGCTACAGGGGCCAGGAAAAGGTGCAACTCGAACACGTCCTGACGGCCGTGGCCCTCAGCGTGCTCAGGACGGTGAAGTGGCTGGCCGGGACACCTCCCGTCAAGAGACGAGTCTCGGCCTTCGCGGAACTGGCGGCATGAACGTCCAACCCGAATTCGCCAACAGCATCCGCTGCTACTCACGCTCCAATCTTTGCGCAATTCGATCTGCGGAACCAGGGGTTGGTTCCTTAACTTGGAAACCGCTCACTCGTAACAGGCTCAATGCTCGGCTCCGTTCACCGGCCGCGAGACAGCGGGTAGCAACAGTGCCGCCGGCTCTCTTCAGAGCCTCGCCACCCCCGCACGGGCCCGCTTCTCGTCCGATAGAGCATACTTCATCACCTGCGAGAGGTCGGAGTGGCCCATCAACTCCGCAAGTTCTCTGACCTGTCCCGGGTTCTCCTGCAGGTACCACGTTCCGAATGTACGCCTCAGGTCGTGGGGTTTTATGTCCACCTTCTTTATCGTGCTCTGCCTTACCCACCCGTAGAGTCGACGCCTGAGGGTGTTCTCCGTCACCCGAGATCCTTTCTCGTTGAGGAAGAGGTGGGGGGTAGGAAGCTCCCCGAGCTGCACGAGCTCGTCCCGGACCCGTAGGTAGCGTCTGAGAGACTTCCTGAGCTTCGGGCTCATCGGCATGCGCCTTTCCTTGTTGCCCTTACCCCTGGCCACCCTCACCTCCTCCTCGCCGCGCACGAAAGAGAGATCCTCAAGTGTAAGCGCCGTGGTCTCCTCAATCCGGAGGCCCGCGTAGATCATGGCCGAGAACGCCGCATGGTCCCGGGCGGCCAGAGCCCTCGCCGTTGCCCTCCGCCTTTGAGTCTTGATGTTCCCGTTCTCCTCCGCGGCGTCGCCTACTATGCTAGTATCGAGTGTTGCCTGAATGGCGATGGGGGAGAGGAGCATCTCGGCCTCTCGCTTGGTCAGGTAGCTGCGCTTTGGAGATTTCTGGTGGAAGCGCACCTCGTCCAGGTCCTCGATCGGGTCGGGCAGCTTCATCCTCCTGGAGACCGTCTTGAAGAAGCTTGTGAGGACCGCCAGGTGGCTCTTTCGGGATGTATCTGAGAGGCCACGCTCCTTGAGGTGGACCACGTAGACCTCAATATCGTCGGCGCCCATATCTATATACGGTGCATCCACCGCTAGCGCGTCCTCCGGATCTTCGCCTGTAGCCGTATCTATATAGGATGTATTGTCGGCTCCGGCGAGTCGAGCCGCCATCCATCGCTGGAAGAGGTCGAGCTTCTTGCGGTACTCGTCGATGGTCCTATCGGAGCGTCCCGCCGAGCGCTTGGCAGAGAGGAAGAAGTGGATCGCATCTCCCAGATACAACTCGCCGTCCTCTACACCCCGCCCAGTCCTTTCGTCCGTGCCGTCGGCTCTCTCGTAACCGCTCATCCCGACACTCCCTCTCTAACGTATGGTACGATGTATGGTATGAAGAAGACTACAGTGTATCTGCCGGACGAGGTCAAGGCGGGGCTCGAGCGGGCGGCGGGGGAGACGGGCAGGAGTGAGGCGGATTTAATCCGGGACGCAGTCCGGTCCCTGCTGGAGCAACAACGCCCGCCGCGCCCTAAGGTTCCGCTCTTCGACTCCGGGGATCCAACGCTCGCCGAGCGGGTGGAAGAGGAACTCGCGGGCTGCGGGCCCGTGCCAGGCTTCGGTGAGCGGTAGACCGGGCGGTAGACGAAGCGGTGATCGTTCTCGACACAAGCGGCCTGCTCTCCGCCATCGACGCCGCCCAACGCCATCACGGTCCAGCCCGCGAGGCCCTGGAGAGCGCCGACCCGCCACTCCTCATCTCGCCGTTCGTGCTCGCCGAGCTCGACTACCTGCTCGCCACCAGGGTAGGACGCCCCGAGCAACTCGCGCTGCTCGCCGAGGTCGAACTCGGCGCGTACCGCCTCGAACCATTCACGGCCACCGACATCGGCGCGGCCCGCACCGTGCTGGAGCGCTACTCCGACCTCGACCTCGGGCTCGCCGACGCCTCCAACGTAGTACTCGCCAACCGCCACGACACCCTCGACCTCCTCACCCTCGACGAGCGCCACTTCCGCACCCTCCGGTCGCTCTCCGGCCAACCCTTCCGACTCCTTCCCTCCGACGCCTGACTTTCCATAATGAAGATACTTGATATTATCTTACACAATAATAGAGAATAAATCCGCGTAGATAAGGGATTTTAGATGTTGTAAGCTGTGTGAGAGAATTATCTTACACAAATAGGGAGTGTTTTTGGGGTTCACATTGGGCTGGTTTCGGGCTTGCGTTACCGAGGAGATCCGGCCAGTTCCTGTGGTCTGTGGGATGCAGGATCAGCGACGTCCGGGTGACACGGGCCCTCCATACTGACGGCTAGGCTTCCTTCTTCACGTAGCGCACCCCGGGGATGCCCTCGAAATCTCCATCCTGGCTCCAGAGGACGGCATTGTGGGCTCGAGCCGTCGCGAGGATTACGGAGTCGGCCATCGGCACCTTGAGCGAAGTGGAGAGCCTCGCAGCTTCCAGCGCCAACTCTGCGTCCAGCTCCACCAGCTCGCCGCGCTGCATCGCCGCGATGACCCTAAGAGCGTCATCCTCACCGCCGACCTCCCTGAGGAGCCTCTTGAAGACCTCGTAGATGCTTATGGTCGGCACGATAAGCGCGGCAGCGTCCTCGACGGCGCCGGCGAAGAAGTCCGCGTTCGGGCCGTCGGCGAAGTACTCGATCCAACCCGACGAGTCCACCACGTTCCTGCCCGAGGTTTCCGGCGGCTCCATCATAGCTCCCGGTCCGGCTCTCGCTCCACGGTGGCGTCCACGCCGCGCAGGAAGCCGCGCATCTCACGGACCGGCTGCATCGGTACCAACTCCACGCGTCCCCGGTACCGGATCACCGCCACCTCCTGCCCCGGCCTCAACCCTAACCCCTCACGTACACTTCTGGGTATAACGACCTGGTACTTTGGAGATACCTTCACGGTTTCCACTAGATATCCTTATCGATGGGCTGTTTGTACAACGCAAGGCCAGTCTATCGCATCCTTGGGAATATTCCCACACCCAGCCGGTAGAAACGGTCTAAAAAGAGGTAGTCCGGTGTCGGTAACGGTACTCTAGCATGCATGAGAAAGACATACCTAAACGGCCTCTCTGATGCCGAGTGGGAGTGCATAGAGCCGCACCTGCCTACTCCAAGAGCTTCCGGGCGGCCCAGGAGACAGTCTTAACCGGAGAATGAGCAAGGACTAAAGCGTTAGTCAAAACGGTTGAACCATGGCCCGATACCCGCTGTGCTCGAAGAAGCCACGGGCGTCTGAGGGATTTACCGCTCCGAGAGCCTGGCCCATAGCTTCGATGAGCGCTCCGCGGGTT
>JAABUS010004679.1_pt1 | contig 19273 bp, 16 predicted proteins | sample 5560161 | NCBI WGS metagenome assembly JAABUS01 (sample SAMN10711885, study PRJNA513376) | rock metagenome | isolation source: Antarctica rocks | place: Antarctica: Victoria Land, Trio Nunatak nord | collected 2016-01-04 | reverse complement strand
TTGTTGATTTTATTCTGAATGTCGTTTATCAGAGTGATATCATTGTAGTTCAGAAAGCTAAATATTCTAGTGAATTCTGAATAGAAAGAGCTGAAAGGCTTGTTGAGCTGCTTCAGAGCAACGTACTCACGATGACACTTTCGAATGAAATTCTGATCTTCTTAAATTTCTTTCAGATGTTTCAGTAGCTCTGATAGTGACTGATAGAATGAGAGAGCATCAACATGATGCTTTGCATAGATTTGCTGATCAGCATCGTCTTCTAGTCTGAAAATCACATAAACAATATGAATCTTTTCAGTAGAATAATGATTCGCGTTGACATCGAGCTTGTCAGCTATTTTGATGTTTCATGTCTCTCAGATAGAATCATCTGTTTCGATGAAGATGAGTGAATTCAAAAGCTTGATGAACTTGTGATGATCATTTTCGTTTTCGTTATCAGATAGAGTAGAAGATTCTCGTTGAAAGCGCGCTTCTTTCTGATTGACTCGTTGCTCAGCTGACTGAGTATCTTGACGAGACATAGATTGATCAGCTTGACGTTGTTTCGCTCTGAAGTTCAATTGCTCGTCTTGTAACTGACTGATCTTTTTCTCTAGCTCATCATTCTTATCAAAAGCGACTTCTAGTTGTTTCGCTCTCTTTTTATGATCATCTTGTATGAGAAGTCAGTGTTCATTAAGTTGTAAAGTCAAGTTTCGTTGACTTCGAAGCTCGTTCAGCATATTGATGACTTTGTTGAATTGATTGCTGACTCAATGAAACAGTTGTTCTTTGATGTTTATGTTTCATGCAATGACAGCTTTCTCAGCTTCGACTGAAGCATCGATGAGTAGAAGTGAAACTCTTCTATTGACAGTGCTTCTAAGCAGACGAATTGTTTGAAACTCAACTGATTTGACGTCATGTGTCATGATGAGAGAAGATAGAAGTTGTTGAGATAAGAGTAAATGAAAGATTGATGTTTTGATGAGTGAAAATTCAAAGAATTTCTTGTGAATTTCAGATAATAATTGAGTGCTTTATTCGAAGAATTTCTTGCGAATAGAATGATGAAAATGAGTGTAGAATCAAAGAATTTCTTGCGATCTAAAATGATGATGATGCAAATTTGAAGAATCTCTTGCAAATTTTTCTTACTGAATAGATTGTTTCATATCATCTATTCATCGATAGCAGAGTAGTAGATGATGAGCATTTATCTAATGTTAGAGATCAGCATAAAGCGAGTCAATATGAATGTCATTTAACTAGAAGATAAATGTTAAGAAAGAAAGATAGCTACAGAAAAGAAGCTGACTACATATATGTGTTTCTCAGTCGACGCTAGACTCAATAGAGACTAGTCAAGATGATGAAGCGAGAATAAATCTGACAAGACTAGAAGATTGAGTCTGACAAGACTAGAATCGTGACAAATCTTGACTACTAGCTATGTTCGATTCGCTACTTTTTTCACTTTCAAATCTGAATGATCAAGAATGTCAATCATCTGCTTCAACTGCAAAGTATCAAGTCATCTTTCAAAGAACTGTTCTCAGCTGAAGACTAGTACTTCAACATCTCATGCATTCATCTCTTGTCTCAATGAGATCATCATGTTGAAAGAAGAGAAGAAATTATTTACAGAGAAATCGAAGAATGAGACAAAAAACTAGTGACTTTCATCAAAGATGTGATGAAAGATGTGTTAATTTCTTCAACAATCAGTTCATCAAATGATCTTTTTGTTTCAAAATCTTTGACTACTGAATGTGTATTATTTAGCAATGAAATTAATTACTCATTAAAGTCATTGATTGATACTGAAGCAGCTGATTATTCGTTCATTGATGAATTAATCGCGCAGAATGTTTATGATCATTTGCAAATTGAATTGTTATCTTTAATTAAGCTCAAGTCAATAAGAGAATTCGATGATCATTATGCAAAAAAGCTCATTATTCATGCAATTTATTTGAATCTGACTGTTCAAGATCATATGAAATGTTTTGTTTCTATGCTGATTACTCAATTGAGTCAGCATCAGATGATTCTTGAAAAAACATGAATGAACAAGATTGAGATAACAATTGATATAAGAAATGATCATCTTCAATTTTCTGATTCAAAGACTTATATTAATGCTAGCTCAATCTCTCTTTCTATCATCAAGAAAATCACGATAGAACAGAAGAGTTCAATCTCTATTCAAATACTAAAGAGATTTATTTCTTCTGTTGTCACTCAACTCAGCGAGAAGTCATCTTCATTCAGTAAAATCATAAAATTATTTAATTCAATCAACTTCGCTTCGTCTTTTGATTCAATGAACATAGCAATAATAGAGACTGCAGCATATAAATCACTAGTCAAATGATTGAATGTGACTACTTTCATGATCATCATCACGAAAATCAATCAACTTCTAAAAACAGTCAGAAATAAACTTGAAGATGTAGATCTACAAGAGCTTTCACATGAAAAGATCTTGAAAGAAGTTAAAGCTAAGCTTTCTTTGAAATATCATGATTATCTAGACGTGTTTGATTGAGCTATGACTGATCAACTACTCTCTCATCATCTTTATGATCACAAAATCGAGTTGACAGACGAGAAAATATCTTCTTGAAGTCATCTCTATCATATGTCTGACTATAAGCTTCAAAAGATGAAGAATTATCTGATTGAACATCTGAATAAAAACTTTATATCTTTCAGCTTGATCTCATATGCTTCGCTCATACTATTCATTGAAAAGAAAGACGATAGTCTGCGTTTCTGCGTCAATTATAGAAAGCTCAATGCTTTGATTAAACGAAATCGCTATTCTTTATTCTTAATAGACGAAACTCTCGCTTGTATTCAAGATAGCAAGTATCTGACTCAATTGAATATAATAATCATCTTCAACAAACTACGCATGCATTCAGAGAGCGAAGATTTAACTATCTTTATTATCTTTTTTGACTTCTACAAATATCACATAATGTCTTTCAAATTAATCAACGACTCAACTTTCTATCAACATTATATGAACGACATGCTATTTGACTATCTTCATCAGTTTTGTCAGATCTATCTAGATGACATTATCATCTACAGCAAAACATTGAAGAAACATAAGCAACATGTACAATTGATTCTACATAGACTACAAGAGATTGATCTTCAGATGAATATAAATAAGTGCAAGTTTCATGTTCAGAAAATCTTCTTTCTGAAACTATTGCTATTCATTGAAGAACTAAAGATGAATCTCAGAAAAGTACAAGCAGTAATTGAATGATCTACTTCTACAAATCTTATTCAGATGCAATTCTTCGTCAACTTCTGCAACTTCTATCAACGTTTTATAAAGAACTTTTCGAAGATTGTTCATTCTTTGATTCAACTAACTCAAAAAGAGATGATATTTAAATGAAATCAAGCTTGTCAAATGATCTTGAATCATATGAAGAAATGAATGACTGAAGCTTTTATTCTTCGTCATTTTGATCAGAATAAAAAGACTATTCTTGAAACAGACTCATTCAACTACGTCAATGATGATATACTTTCTCAGTATGACAACAAAGAAACATTGCATTCAATGATTTACTACAGCAAGAATCTGAGTCTCACTGAGTGCAATTACAAGATTTATGACAAGAAATTACTAGCAATCATTTAAGTCTTTAAGCATTGATGATCTGAGCTGAAATTGACTGAACTACTCATTAAAATGTTCATTGATCATCAAGCTTTAACGTCATTAATGAAAGATAAAGAGCTAAGTAGATGTTAAATGCACTGAGTACAAAAGCTCATTGATTTCAACTTCAAAATCATGTATTGCTCAGATAAATAAAACATCAAAGTCGATGCATTGACTTGTCAAGTTGATTCAGTTTCTAGAAGTCTTAAGAATGAATGATGTCACTATCAGCAAACTACAATTCTCACATTGAATTGAATGAAAATCATTGATTTAAAGAAGAACATTGATGAATCAATCTATAAACAGATTCTTGAGATTAATAAGATCGACAAGAACTGTACACTACTTTGTGAAGTTGTATTAAAAGATGAAGCTCAATATAAAGATACTAAATTAAGAGATTGTTGAGTTCAGAACAAAATACTATATCGAGATAATCTTTTATGAGTTTTCTTCAATGAGCATCTTCAAATGAAGTTAATTCAAGAAGTTCACAATCAATCTTTTATTAATCATCTTGAAATTCTCAGAATGATGAAGATCATAAGAAGATACTACTATTGATCTTCAATGCAAAGAACAATAAGTCAATATATTTAAAACTGTTACATTTGTCAGCAATCAAAGACTTCTTAAGATAAATTCAATGAACTACTACATTCTTTATTCATACTTGAACAGCAATGAAAGAACATAGTCATGAACTTCATCATTAACTTATCTCTTTCAAAAGACAAAAACATCATACTAACAGTGATATGTAAATTAACAAAGAAATGACATTATATTTCTTGCTTCATTGATGACGAGAAGATCACAGCAGAAAAAACAGCTGAGTTAATGCTTCAGTGAATATATTGAATACATGATTTACTCAATTTCATTGTTTCAAATCGAGATTCTCAATTTATCTTCATTTTATGAAAGTCACTTTGCAAAAGACTAAACATTAATCTTCAACTTTTTACAGTTTATCACTCTCAGATCAACGATCAAAGTGAATGAGTTAATCAGAACATCAAAAAATATCTTTGATTTTTCTGTTTATACATGCGGAATGACTGAGCTAAGCTACTACTTATGATTGAGTTCATCAACAATAATGCTTTATTCTCAGTCATCTTCTCAATTTCTTTCTTTCTAAACAAAGACTTTCATTCTTGTATGAGCTTTAAACTTGATGTCATTGAATATGAAAGTTCTTGTGAATGCTTGCAAACAACTAAAGTTGAGAATATATCTGAACATATGAACAAAACACTGAAGTTTGCTCGCAAATCACTAGTTAAAACATGAAAACAAATGATGAAACAAATCAATAAGCATAGAAAAGAAGTTGATTATGAGATTGAATCAAAGATGTTTCTGAATGAAAAGAACATCATTACAGCGAGATCTTTCAAGAAGCTAGATGACAAAATGCTCAATCTCTTCATCAATCTAGATCTCATCGACTCGTCATATAAGCTGAAATTATCAGAGACTATGTGTATTCATGACGTATTTCACTCTGATCTGCTTCGTTTCGTCGTTGATGATCTCTTGCCTGATCAAAAGAATGAGCTCTTTAAATCAATAGTGATAAATGACAAAGATGAATGAAAAATCGACGATATATTGAATTCTTGTCGATATCGAAGATGACTTCAGTATAAAGTCAAATGAAATAACTATAACAATGATCTCAATTGATACAACGCTGATGACGATGAATTTATGAATGCTCAGAAGATAGTTGATGATTTTCATATTTAATATTTGAACAAATCGCGCTAAAAGCGCTTTCGACTATTCAATCAATCAGAATTCAATGAGTCTGAGTCTGTGAAATCATGATTGAGCAATCAATCAAGCTGAGCAGAAAATACATTCATGTGAACATGAATCATCAAAGAAAAAGAGTAATGTCACGATTCTAGTCTTGTCAGACTCAATCTTCTAGTCTTGTCAGATTTATTCTTACTTCGTCATCTTAACTAGTCTTTATTGAGTTTAGCGTCGACTGAGAAATACATATATGTAGTCAACTTCTTTTCTGTAGTTATCTTTCTTTCTTAGCATTTATCTTCTAGTTAAATGACACTCATATTGACTCATTTTATGCTGACTTCTAACATAAGTCAAATTGAGCTATATACATTCTAGATTATTCAATGACGCAGCTGAGATCACTCAGACTAGATGTAAACATAACTGTGTCAATCTTTATAAAATTGTTGAAGATCTTTTGAAAAAGTTAGCTCAGTTGTTTGATGATTTGAATAAGAAAGTCAACTTTTGTAAAGAATACTACAACTTGATTCAAGAATCAAAGAAATTCAGCGAGTTTTATACTTAGTTTCAATGACTATCTTTCTATCTAGACTATCACGAAAAGCAACTGATCATTGATCTGAAAGATAAAATACACTCTTGTTTTTAATTTATTTGAGTAGATCAACTAGTTCAACCTGATTTTCTAAAAGAAATTCATTTCTATCTGATTCATTTGAATAATGATCAGCGAGTCATTCAAGAAATTAAGAACAAGCTCAAATGCATTAATGATGTTTTAAAGACTATCTTTCATAAAGTGACTATTGTCACTAAGTCAGTTGATCATTCAAAGTCTAATCAGTCAAAGTTGCACAACGCGATTTTAACTAACATCAAGAAAACAAATGTTCTAGTTGAAATCTGTTTTATATGTCATAAATCAAATCATAGCTTTAAAGAGTGCTTGAATTGATCTACTAGAATTAATGCAGTGAACAAAGAACATAATTGCTTCAATTTTGATTTTGATTTTGATTTTGATTTCAATTCAAAAAACTAGTCATCTTTTTAAAAGTCATTAAAGAAATAAAGATTATATTTTTGTGCAAACTAGACGAAATTCTATTGAAAGAGAATTACTTTGAAAAGTCATTTTTAATTAATGCTCATTTTATCTTTCAAAAATGATCTTTCAGTCTTCATTTCTTAATAGACAGTGATTCAATCATCTACATGATCATACATTTCAATCTAGTCAATAAAGTATGCAAGAAACTGAGAATTCAATTTATATCATTGACAAAAGAGAAGCTAATAAAAGATTATGATGAAAAGATATTTAAGAAAGCAATCACTCATAAAATTCTACTCAATCTCATCATCAAAAGTTATAAGAAATTTACTGTATCAATGTTGATAACTGATATCAATCATCATGAAGTCATATTGAGTAAGCTCTGAATGAACAAAAACGAAATATTATTGAATATGCAAAACAATGTCATTGTTTTTTCAAATTAATTGAATACTTCTATTTTGATTTTTTTGATTTCGCTCAATTCAAAGCACTCAAGTTAATCATGATCAACTTCGCTTTTTTCAATTATTCAAACTAAGATCTTTATGATGCTCAAATGACTCATTTCAATCACTGCTCAGAAAGAGTCATTCTCAATTTAAAGCATAAACATCACTTCATTCAAAACATTGTTAAATCATTCAAAGAGAAACAAAATCAAAGTCTTTGCTTTATTCATAATGAACATCAATAAAGAAATCACGTACAATACTCAGTGCAATTTGAACATTTTAAACATCTCTTTAATCAATGAAACAACTCAGAATTTGAAAGATATTAAAGCGAAGCTATCATCAAAATATCATGAGTTTCTAGATGTTTTTGATCGAGCTCAATTGAATAAACTACTCTCTCATTGCTTCTATGATCATAAAATTGAACTCATCAGTGAGTCAACATTCTCTCACTGTCAAGTCTATTAAATGTTCTTTGTTAAACTTCTGAAAGTAAAAAAGTATTTAAATGAAAATTTGTTGAAGAGATTCATCACTCTCAGTCAGATTCTTTATTTCTCTCTCATTCTATTTATTCTTAAAGCAAATGAAGATCTTTGATTCTGTGTGAACTATCAAAAGCTAAATGTCATTTTCAAAAGAAATAAATATTCTTTATTGTTGATAGATGAAATCATTGATAAAATAGTGAGTTGCAAGCATTTTGTTACGATTCTAGCTACGCATCTATGTTGATAGCTATGTTGATGACTATGTTGATGACTATGTTTCTGACTATCGTCGATCGCTCGTCACTAGACTATCGAGTTGTTTTGAAGTGAATTCTATTCAGAGTTAGCTTATATTCTTCTGAGTCATATAGATAGTCGATTCTTCTCTTCTAGATACTTTTCTTTCTTAGCATTTATATACTCATTACATTACACTCATATGACTCGCTTTATGCTGATCTCTAACATTATATAAATGCTTCTTCGTTACAGACGAAGTGAAATAATCTGCATCGATTTCTTCAAGTGCTTCTGCTAGTAGTTCTTCAACTCTCTATCGACTTTGATCTAGTGACTTGCGTTCGTGCAGCAGCACTCATCTTTCTTTTCTCGTGAGCTGATTCAGCGAGAATAAACAAAAGATTTGAACTTGTGCGCTGATCAGCGAGTATAAACAAACGATTGAAATCATTCAACTAGGTCAAAGATCAGCGAATTAACCGTTCATTTAGATTCGCAAGAAATTCTTCGAATTTGTTGAACAATCAAACGAGATCAGTCATAGAACTGTGTCGAAGTCTCTATTTCAGAAGCAAACCTCATAGTGAGTCTGCTACAATGACGTCGTCAATGCGATGATGTACTCATTCTCATCATTCTACTCATCAGTGAATCGATCTGTCGACTCGTTCACATGCAACTAGTGAGTCTGCTTCAATGACACTTCTACCTTGCATAGTGAGTCTGCTACAATAGGCATTTCGATTCTACACAAGACTAAGAAAATACATTCATGTGAACATGAATTGTTGAAGAGAGAGAATACTGTTATGATTCTAGCTACGCATCTATGTTGATAGCTATGTTGATGACTATGTTGATGACTATGTTCCTGACTATCGTCGATCGCTCGTCACTAAACTATCGAGTTGTTTCGAAGTCAACTTTATTCAGAGTTAGCTTATGTTCTTCTGAGTCATATAGATAGTCGATTCTTTTCTTCTAGATACTTTTCTTTCTTAGCATTTATATACTCGTTACATTACACTCATATGACTCGCTCTATGCTGACTTCTAACACATTTGACTAGATTGAACATCATATCAACATTCAACAAACTTCAAATGCATCTTAATAATGAGAATTACATCATTTTTATCACTGCTTTAGAAGCATATAAATATAAGATGCTATCATTCAAACTGAGTAATGAATCAATCTTCTTTCAGCAATATATGAATGACATTTTATAAGACTTTCTGAACGACTTTTGTCAAGTCTATCTAGATGACATTCTCATTTATAGCAAAATGAGAAAGAAACATAAAGATCACGTCAAACTAGTATTGAATCAACTACGTGAAGCTGAACTGCAGATGAATATTCAAAAGTGCAAATTCAATGTAGAAAAAACTGTCTTTCTAGAAGTCATCATATCAGAACTAAATCTTTGTATGAATCTCAGCAAGATAACAGTCATAGTCAGCTGAATCACTTTGATCAATCTAAAAGAAATTCAGAGCTTCGTGAAATTTGTTAACTTCTATTGTCATTTCATTAAGAACTTCTTGAAGCTAGTCAAATCATTCACTCAGTTGACTAGAAAGAATACATCTTTTGTATGAAACAAAATCTGTGTTCAAGTCTTTGACAATTTAAAGAAACAAGTCAGCTCAATCTCAGTACTTCGTCATTTCAATCTCAAACAACAAGCTATTTTGAAGATTAATGCTTTAAACTATGTAAAAGATGAAATACTATCTCAGTATAATGACGAGAAAGTTTTTCATTCAATGATCTTCTACAGCAAAAGCATGATTCTCGCTGAAATCAATTATCACATCTATGATAAGAAATTGCTAGTCATTATTCAATGCTTTAAACATTGATGACTTAAGCTGAAATGCACTGAACTACTCATTCAGATGTTCATCAATCATCAGACTTTGAAAATTTTCATGAAAAACAAACAGTTGAGTTAATGATAAGTCAACTATCTGAATATTTTATTGAAGTTTAACTTTCAGATCATCTTTAAATCAGGCAAAATAAACACTAAAATTGATGTTTTAATCAGAATGTTTTTAATAAACATCTTTGAATCAGCTCAGCATCTTGAAGATTGTTTTCAGACTATTCTGATCTCTGATAAAGTCAATGTTCTATCTGTTGAATCAAAAGCAAATCTCTATCAATGAGTATGTATGATCAATCAAACAAATAAGTTCTGCAGCAAATATAAACAAGTTATGAATGATAACAAGCTCAAATTTCATATCACTAAACTAAAGAACTGCAAAATCATTGATGATGTTCTATTTAAAAAAGATCTACTGTGAGTTTCTGAGAACATGCACATGAAATTACTACAAAAAGTGCATGATCAATCTTCAATCTCTCACTTTGACAATAAATGAATCATTGATTTAGTTCAGCATTTCTACTATTGATCAAATCATTAAGTTACTATTTAACAATACATTTGAAACTGTCATGCTTATCAACAAAGCAAAGTCTTTAAAAATAGCATCAATGAATTTCATCATTCTCTTTCGATTTCACAGAAATGCTGAAAAGATATAACTATGAACTTCATTATTGAACTATCTCTGTCAGAAGATTATAATGTCATTTGCATAATCATATGTTATTTCATCAAAAAACATCACTATGTTTTCTGTCATTGAAAAGATGATGATATCTCAGTCAAAGAAATGATTTGAATCATGTTATGAAATATTTATTGATTGCATGATTTACTCAGTTTTATTGTTTCAAACAGAGACTCTTAATTCATATCAATTATGTGAAAAAGTCTTTGCAAGCGACTGAGAATCACAGCTAGTTTATTCACAGTCTATCATTTTAAGATCAACAATTAATCGAAATGAGTCAATCAAGACGTTGAATGCAAACTTAGAATCTATTGCAATTACATGCAGAACGATCGAGTCAAATGAATATCTATGATGAAATTCAGCGACAATTTCAATATTTTCTTAATCACTTCAATGATTCTCTTTTACTTCAATAAAGAATTTCACTCTTCAATGAGTTTCAATTCAAATATGACTGATTATGAAACAACTTGTAAATGACTTGAAGCTAGAAAAGCAAATGATATTGTCATTTAAATGAAAGAGTTACTGAGCTTCAATCATCAATAATTGAAAAAGATGAAGCTGATCATCAAAGTTCAAATCAATAAACATAAATGAAACATCACATATGAAGTAAATGACTGAATTTGACTATCTTTCAAAAACGTCAAGACAACAAAACTTTGCAAAGATTTGAAAAATAAACAGTTAAATCTTTATTAAATCACTGTTAAAGTGAGTATTTTCTATCATCTTCATTTATCAGTCAGCATGAAGCATCTGCATTTAATATTCAGCTTGAAGCTACTATAATTGTATTCAGAAGACTTTCTATCAGAACAACATTCAGAATCACTCAGATCAATCACTATTAAAAATGATGAACATTGAGAGATAAATGATATATTGAACTTCAGATGCTATTAAGATTGAATACAGTACAAAGTCAAATGAAAAGATCTAAATAAAGATGATGAGTGATACTATGTTGATAAAGAAAAATTCAATGATTCAGAGAAAGTTTTGAATGAATTTCATAAGTAATTTACTTTCAGATGTTTATCATGTCGAGTTTGATATTCTTTCAAATTGAGCAAAGCGCGCTCGCACAGCTCATCGTCGCTTTTTCAGTTCATAAATAATCGCTCATTTTTCTTCAACTTTCATCATTTCTTCTCATTTCTTTGTCTCTTTCGCCTGAGATTTCTGTCGACTTCTCGTTTCGATCTCATGACTCTTCGCTTGAATCTCAACTCACATCTGAAAGAAGTCTCATCTTTGCGATGATCGATTCTATTGACTCAGTTTTCACGTCGCTCATCTGACTCGAGACTTGTTTCTTGCGTTTCTGCTCACGATCTTTCTCATTTGAAGACGCGCACTTTTTTCCTTGACTTCTTGAATCGCTGTTCTTCACGTTTCTCATCTGCATCTTCTAGAGTGATTCTCGATCTTTCTGTCTTTCTCTCTTTCTCTCTCAGCGTTCTTCTGTTTTCTGCTCATAGCTGATCTTCTGTTTCTCACTTCATTAGCGTGACAATTATTGTTCACGATGTGTTGAGTGATCGTCATCGTCACGACAAGAGCGCAAGCAAGATGAAGTTTGCTCAGAGCTATCGTCTGTGCGTTGAGATCAATTGAACAAATGTCTCACATCATTCTGAGCGTGTTTTCTACTGTGTTGTCAATGAATGAATGACGTGATGCTGTTGTCAGCGATCTGATGACATTTTCTGTCGAAGTCTAGCTTGCGACAATTGAGCAGTCTCATTTAGTTCAGCTTGACTGAATTTTAGGCATCAGTTGATGCTGACGTGACAGCGACTTGATTGAGAGAATATGCATGTGCGCTGCGCAGCACTGCCTGAATCGAAACTTGAGCTGTTGAAGAGATGACATTTTTCTGTGTCGTTCTGTGTCATTTTGTCGAACACTCTTCGTTCTTGTCATCTGCATCAAAAATCTCTCAGCTCATGAAGAAGATTGTCTCAGTCGTGTCGATGTCAGATCATAGACTATTGATGAATCATCGACGATTAGTTCTGAAGAGAAAAACTCGCGCGATCTGAACTCTATCAAGTGTCTCGCGAGATGTTCTACGAGATGTTCTGTGAGATTTGATTCATGAAGATCAACGACGATTCAGCTGACTGCTTCATTGAAGATCTTCGAATGCACATCATTTCGAGAAACACAGCGCGTGAATTGAACGACAAGAGAACAAAGAAGGGAAAACAGAAATTGCTGAAGACTGAGCAATTCTTGAGAATTGCGTGCAGTCAAGAGAAAGCTTACGAAGCTTCAGAGAAACAGCGCAGAGATTGTGTGACTTGCAATGAGATTGAGTGTGCCTTTGTGTCGAGAGCGACTAACGAGTCTCGACATATAATTTCTTTGCGCTTCTCTATAAAACAGGCAGCGATTTTCACTGTTTTCATGTTTACAAGATTTCTTTGCAATTCTATTTCACGATGACTATCATCGACATGATCTTCATTCACTTCTATCAATCACGACTGAGCTCACGTCTCAGCGTCAAGTCATCATGTTTGAATAATGCTGACGAAAAACGCACAGCGATCATACAGTGTGACAGCTTGAACAATCTGTTCAAGACGAATCGCGAAATCGAATCTTCACTTCAAAGCAAGTTGACTGAAGATATCAGAGTTGAGAATGAAGATATTGTTGAAATTCAGCGTCATGAGAAACTTATCTAACGAACGCAGAAAACTCGAAAACGACTGAGAACAATCGAGACGACGACGAAAGTGACATCAGTAACGAGAAAGATCTTTGCCTTTCATTCATCGAGTCTTTCGAAATCTCTCACAACCTTTCATTCGATGTCGATAAGAATACATCTCTTTCAGTGAAGAAGATTGATCAAGCTTTGTCTGATGACGAATTTCTCAACATTGACGTCTGAACAGTCTCGTTAGCTTCAGATCATTTTCATCTTCAAGAAGATGTCACAAAATCATCGAGAAAGCAAAGTCTTTCATCAAGAATGTCAAACTCAACGCTTTTTATCGAGAACGAGTCTATGATGACAATGATCACACTCGAGATTTGAAATTCTCATAAGCGCAAGACAGACACAGTCGATTTGAACGAAGGCGACAGAGTCGAAATTTATGATAAGACTATATTCACTTCAACTTCAACATGTCTAATAATCTTACAGAACACTCACTCGAAGTTCTCAATAATATCGAAATCAATGATAGAATCAATAAATCAATCATCAAATCAATCTTCGAATCTAGCGATGAGCGAAACAAGAATTCAGACATCATGTCGATCAGAACGCTCTTCGAGCTACTGAGCAAGCAGATATTGACTTTTTCGAGACTGAGTGAGCACAATTCGAAGCGTGAGACGCAGAATGAGTGTTCAGATCAGTGCGCATGTCTCGATTGTCGTAGACACGCCTGATAATTCTAGAAGACTCGATCATAATCGACGATATCGATGAGAACAGAATCGACACAGATGATCATGATCTTTCTTCATCGAAGAAGCATAGAGAAGCGAAGAACGCGACTCTTCAAGCTGTATTCAAGATTCCTTCTAAACTCGAACTTTACTACAATCAAGCGCTTCAAGATCACGAGAATACTGCAAGCTCAAATCGATCGAGTGAGATTGATGACAGTCAGAATTGATACAGAACGTGAATCTCTAACTCAAAAGTGAAACGATGTCTGACATTTCACAGATAACTCGTTCGTGATGCAGAATGAGAACATCACGACTGGCGACGAGAACACTTTTGCTGAGATAGAAAGCAATATGTCTGAAATTGATACTGCAGACACTCAGCTCAACATATCTTGTTCAACAAAAGAGTCAAAGACACATCATTGCTCAAATTCTAATACAATCGTCGAGCCTTTTGATCGTCTATGCTCTCTCAGCGTCACTTCATTTGAGGATCAAGAAAGAAGAACTGTTCACGCAAATGATCATAATGAAAGAACGTCAGCGATCATCGATTTCGCCAGCGCTATCGCCACCAGAATCTTTGCTCCCGAGCAACCTCAGGATCAAGATGACCGAGCAGAGGCTGAGAAGCAGGAGTGAAAAGTCATAAAGATTCTCGACAAGAGAGAGATCAGGTCGGGAACGAAATACAGGGTACGCTGAAAGAGTACATGGCTGCTCAGAAGTGAATTAGAAAACGCACGAAGATTGTTGCGAGAGTATGAGGCAAAAGGTCGAGCACAGCATGAACTTAAACGAGGTAGACTCGCTCGCAAAGACAAAATTTGGTGATCGTTATACCACTTCCTTCATAAATTGTTATCTTCCCAGCCACCATTCATGTACGAATATGACTTCATCACTTCATAATCAAGCTCTTTCCATATTCCCTTCGCTGCTTGTCCTCTCCCCTATTCTCTTGTCCGTTGTCTTCAATTGCCGTATCAAGCACTCGGCACATCGTCGATGCTCACATGAGTCGCAAACTTCAAAGCTGTAGAATAGTCATACTTTGAAGAGTCTATGAGAGTCATAATTATTAATCTGCATTAGCACAAGCTGCAGCGATTGAGTATTTGCACCAATAAATACAATTCTAGCCATATCAGCTACGAAAAAAAAGATTCAGGAAGCAGAGAACTTTTCTTATCCACAAAATTCCCAATCCGCTCGAGATGTCTTCTTGCCTCTGATTGCAGGACAGAAGAGGGAGACCAATTTTCTAGAGCCAAAATCAAGGCTTCCTCAAAGTTGTCAGCTATCGTGTTCATTGTTCGAGCTCAGGTTGAGAGAAAGGTAAAGGAAAATAAGACCCGAGAAGCAAAATGTATTGTCGTTTTCCCAGATCAATGGGCTATGCCGAAATGAGTTTGGCATTAAATTACAACGGGAGCTTGAATCCATTCCTCTTCTAGTTACACTAAAGCAACATCCGCCCACACACTATCGATGCAAATCAAAGCCGCCTTTGACTGCTTCCGTATGCTAACAGTGTGATGCACACAGTCTCATCACACTTCGTCAGGAGAAACCCCGAGGAGTGAACAGTTCACTTCCTTGCCCGTGCAGATTCATTTGCCTTACCTGCAGTACGCGGCGACTCGCTCACGACAAAATGGCCAATCTAGGGGCCATTCTCTTGAGCGTCTCATTGGTAAGCCTTGTATCTGCAGGCTTCATGCTCTGGAGCGCTTTAGTGCAGAAGCATGTGTCACCAGAAGGCATTCTGACATGGCCTGTAATCAGGGCAATTACTAGTAGTTTATCGTTATTCTGGTTCCCCTTGCTTTTCGCCCATTTAAAGGGTACAGGTTTCCCAATGTGTTGGGTGCGGCCTATTTCCATGATCTTCGCCTTTTCAGCTGCATATGCATTGTTGCCTTCCCCGGAATTGATACACACCATCAGGACAATGTCTAACCCTTGGCCACCAGGGTCAAGCAGTGAGCAAACCTCCTGCCATGATCTCCCAACTCTTACAAGAGCATCGAGCGTTGCAACTACGAAATCTGAGTCTTCGTCGTTGGGTGTAAGGCAGCTGGGGATTTTAAATTCAAGGTTGCTGCTCGCCGAGGAAGAGGGCGGTGTTCTTGTCGACAACCGTGCACCAGCCCAAGGCAACCTCGAATGCCCATTCAATCTTCTTTTTTGTTTCAAAACCTTCTCCAACATGGAAGACTGGGTCGGACACAGCTTGACACACTTCAGTAACGTTGGGCCGCCAGATTCTAACCACTGTTGCTTCTGCGATGCGCGGTTCAGCTCCTCCTCAGAGATTTCCGGCTGGGCTAGACGAATGGAGCACGTCGCTTGTCATCACAGGCTCGGTGATAAACTAGCTCATGCTCGACCGGACTTTGAGCTCTATACGTACCTGTGGAACAATCGGCTGATCATCAATGCTGAGTATCGGGATTTAAAAGGGAATAACGAGGATCGGTCGCAGGCGGCAAGGGCATATCCACCTCACTCTGAGTTTTCAGAAAAGCCGCCTAAAGTATACACCGACACTTATTCAAATTCACGTAGACGTCGTGATCGCGGACGACAAGGTCGAGGAGCTTCTAGTGGCTGATAATAGCTTCCGGTTGCTTGCTGCCCCAATACAAGCTTCACAGTGTGATGTAGTTAAAGCAATTACGGTAGCCTTTTGTTTAACCTTGCTATACCCTCTAAAAAACAACCTTATGCAGCTCTTTCAGGCGAGAGCATCAACGCCTTGCATAGCCATCGAATATCCGAGAATTGTCCAATCAAACACCTGATCGTATTCGAAGCCTTCGCGTATGAAGAAATCACGGAAAATCTTGCGTAGATATGAATATTTCGGTTTGTCGTCAACGCCAAGGGAATCGACATGGTCGAAACAAATCGCGAATTCCTTAGGAAGACCGTTGCAAAGATCTCTGGTACTGATGGTCTCCTTCGTCTCCAAGATGAGCTCCTCCTTTTGCTTCTGCTTTCATCTCAATTCAGATCTTCAAATCTCGTCTTCACATCCACAAGATAAGCGTCCAAAAAAAGCATGTTATACCTGCCAATCTCATCATCTTCTTGAATGGGAACAACAAATTGCTCATTTGCCAGCCTTCTGATGAATCCATGAGTTAGTAGACAACCCAGAATCCTTGCTGACCTGACGGCTTTCATCACCTCTGCTGATAGGCCTCCCACCTCTTGCTGGAAGGTCTGCCAGAACGTTTCCTGTAGAGTCTCATGATCTTTGTATTGCCTCCAGCCATTATTCCGATGCAGTGTACCCGAAAAATCTTGCAGCGTGTATAGGTTCTGTCCAAATGGACAGATTGTTGCTTCAGCCCAGTCGATAACGCCGGTCAGCCGGCCAGAGACTTGCTGGACCATTATGTTACAGGAGCTAAAGTCGGCGTGCGACAGAATGAATGGAAGACGGGAGAAAATCGATGACATCGAGCCGAGGGATTTTTGTATGATTGGATGGAATCTCGACGGAAGGTGGTAGAGCAGGAGTCGGAGACCTTTGGTGTACTTTTGACGTAGCTCCTCTATGGAACTTGGGTCCATTTTTTGTGGTGCCTTCCATGATGCGGCTAAGAACCTGCCATAGCATTATCAGCAATGTCCGAGCGTCAAGTAGAGAGGACAACTTACCGTGCAAGGTCCACCATGAGATCTGCTCGCAAGGCTAAGTTTTCTTCAGAGTTTTCGGCATAGTTATTTGCAAGGCAAAACTCAAGATAACTGATGCCTGAAATCCTGCCTAGGGAATACACTAATGCTGTCTCTTGGCTTGTATCTCCAAGCTGTCCATGATATGCGGTGGTAGGAGCTAGATTGCCATGAATCTCCCTCGCGAGGGCCGTAGTCTTAAGATTCAGTGATAGTGACTGTAGCCGAAACTGAACGACGAACTCGAAACGAGTTCCACCGTAGACGGTGTAGCTGCAACTTCCTTGAATTGGAACTGGTATTATGTTGCCTTCTACCAAGGATGCAGCTTTCTCGTCACAAGCTTCACGCGTGGCAGACGTCCTTGTGAAGAACTCGGTAATGGAAATGTCAAGGGAGTACTGAACATAAGCAGGCATTACTAACGAGTGAATGTGTAGACTGTAGTGCTGGCGCAGATGAGGGAAAAACGCGCTTGCCGTAGGTAAAATTAGCCTCCGAAACTTTTTAGAATACGGGTTCACTGCAAGGTCAGTATCGAAATCCCTTCTGGGCAAAGCTCAAAGCTCAAGGATACGAACGAGGTACCTGACAACCCGGCCCGACCGTACTTTTCATCACATCATGTTCTAAAGTGCATATGATTGCCACGTTCTAAATGGGTCACCAAGGACAATTAAGCTACCTAAAAGTGGTGACGATTTCACTGCCCCCCAAACCATCACTTACTCGTTCTCAAGAGGTTTAGGTGGATGGCCGCGATAAAATCTGGCTTTCGGATACTGCTGCGCGACCGTTTACAATATTTCTCGCTCTCGGAAACCACATTAGCCTAGCCCATCAAGAGATAATCTTGGCTGTCACAAGAGCCTCCTTGAGATCAGCGACACTGGCCAGCTTTGGCTGAGCCTTGCCGGCGTTAAATACTTGATGGTTTCCAGAAGTCTTCTTTGCATGCGTTTCGTTAGCAGCACATACTCGCGGCTCCCCATCCTCGAGCTCGAATGTCCACCCAGTTTGCCGAGAAGCAGAGCAGCCATGGACAGCTGCTTCATCCAGCATTATAGTCCCTTGATCGAGAATGAATTCAAACATGCTCTCAGGTACGCCCTCAAGACGGACCTGAAGTTCAAGAAGAGATGATAAATTGTTCCTGACCAAGTACAAGATGAATTCGGTGAAGAAGGCTTCCTTGATGGCGGAGAGGTCGGGCATTGGGCCATCTTGATACTCATATGCGACGAACCCACCTGCAGAGTGGAGGGCGAATATGTGCCCATGAATTTTGCTAAGATTGACAGCGTCGACTGCCGTAGCTTTGGTTCAACGGCCGCAAGGATTTTCGATACTGGTCCCCAGCATGACTGTGTTGGGAGGAGTCTTGAAGTGGCCATGAATAAGATGAACCCCAAGCTTGGTGTGAGCGTTATGACGGACGAAGAGCTCGGCAAGACTCTGAATATGTGTCTCAGATATCAAGAAGTTCATTGTACCTATGGACTTGTTATTACACAGGAGCATCTATAAGAGAGGCTGAATGGCTTACACCGCGTGACTGTCCTTCAAGTCGGTAAAATTGAGAGCCTCGTTGAGACCTGGGACAGTAAAAGACCGGGCTGCACAAGTGGCCATGGTGTGGAAAAGATGTAATCGGGTGTAATTTAGTAGAATAAGAAAGTGCTCTTGAATGTTTGATTGAAATCTGCAACAAAAGCACTTCAGTTAACTTGAAGAATAACTCAAGACATAGTCGGACAAGTATTTTGCTTTATACAACGAGGCATCTGTGAGTCATTGCTTTTACCCGATTGCAGCTTGCTCACAAGGCTACCGGTCGCCTGAGACGAGGCAATTCAAA
>JAABUS010004678.1_pt1 | contig 19279 bp, 14 predicted proteins | sample 5560161 | NCBI WGS metagenome assembly JAABUS01 (sample SAMN10711885, study PRJNA513376) | rock metagenome | isolation source: Antarctica rocks | place: Antarctica: Victoria Land, Trio Nunatak nord | collected 2016-01-04 | reverse complement strand
CGGCACTTCGATCCCGGGCAGGTGCTCGTCCTCCAGTACGAGAGGTGCGTGCGCGCACCGCTCCCGGCGCTGGCCCGCACCTACGAGTTCCTCGGCCTGGACGACTGCGGGTTCGTGCCGGAGACGGTGCGGGACGAGATCAACAAGACGGCGAGCGAGAAGCCCCGGCTCCCCGAAGCCCTGCGGACCGCCCTGTGCGAGGGCTACCAGGACGACGTGCGCCGCCTCGCCGCCCGCATCCCCGACCTCGACCTGGGTCTCTGGCCGAACTTCGCCGGATGAAGCGGCGCCGGGTCGGTCGGGCGGCGACGGCTCACCGCTCGCCGGTGGTGCGGAGGTAGGAGTCGTTCCGGCCAGAGCGACCACGGGCGCCGTCGACCAGGCCGGCGAGGGTGGCCCGGCGCTCGGCCCGGGAGCCGCTGAGCTGCATGCGCCGCACGCTCTTCGCCAGGTGCGACAGGGTCCACGCCGGCCGGCCGTGGCGCCGGCGCAGCGCGAAGAAGTTGCGGGCGACGTAGTACGCCCGCCACGGCTCGTCATGGTCGTCGGGCCGTTCGGTGGCGAAGGCGGCGGAGCGGCCCTCCTGCGAAACGACATCGGCGCGGGCCCGGTACGCGGCGCCATCGAGGAGGAGGCGGAAGCCGGCCGAGCGGAGCGAGAGCCAGAAGTCGAAGTCCTCGTAGCCGAAGAACCAGTCGGCATCGGGTAGCAAGCCGGCTTCGACCACCCGCCGGGAGACGAGGCTGGCACCCCAGGCGGCCACGTCGACGTCGACCAGGCCCTTCGCCTCGGTCGCCGGGAACGGCCGGGTCGCACCGGTGCGAGGGTCCAGGCACCGCCCGTAGGCCACGACCCCCCCGACCTGCGCTCCACCTGCGGTCCCGGCTTCGAGCGCCTCCACCTCGGCGACGAGCCGGGCCAGGCGGGGCGTGGGGAGGTCGAACAGGCCGACGTCGTCCTCGCACAGGTAGAACCAGCGGTGGGGAGACCGGGTGGCGTGGACGAGGCCCTGTCGGAAGCCACCGGCCGGTCCCACGTTCTCGGGCAGCCGCAGCACCTCGATCCGGCGGGTCAGGTCCGGGTCCTCCAGACCCCCGTCACCGTTCACCACCAGGAGCACCTGGCCCGGGTCGAGGCCCTCGACCTCGATGAGCTGGCGCACGACACCGGTGGCCAGGCGGGGCCGTCGGAAGGTCAGGACGACGGCGAGGACGTCCGCCCGCGCTCGGTCGCCGCCCATCAGCCGGGTCGCAGCGCGCCGGCGTGCCGGACGGCCTCGGCCAGCGTCGCCCGGTCGACGACGCGGACCACCCCCAGGTAGGCCGCCGTCGCCGTCACCCCGGCCACCGCGAGGAACGGCCACGGCCCGACCGCGTCCCCGATCGACCAGCGCAACCCGGCGACGACGGCGGCGAAGGCGACCGCACCGAGGGCGGGGCCGACGTAGGAGCCGGCCAGGGCGCCGGTCGGAAGGTCGATGACCTGACGGAGCGCCCACAGCTCCAGCGGGGCGAGCAGGAAGGTCTCGGCCGTGAAGACTGCAGCCACGGCGACGATGCCCCCGTCGAACACCACCACGACGACGACGAAGCCGACGACGGTGGCGACCGCCTGGGCCACGGCGGTCAGAAGCTTCAGCCCCGGCCGCCCGGCCGCCTTGAGCACCGTCCCGGCGAAGCTGATGGAGGGGGCGAGGAAGGCGGAGAGCGCCAGGATCTGCATCACCGGGACGCTGCGACGCCACTTGGTGCCGAACAGCGTGCGGACCAGCTCGGGGGCGAGCGCGGCGGTTGCGGCGAACACGAGGAAGCCCAGGAGCGAGCTCATGCGCACCGCGGTGAGGTAGCCGCGAGCCATCCGCGGCCGATCGTCCTGCAGCCGGGCGAAGGTCGGCAGGGCCACCAGGTCGATCGTCGAGGTCACCACGGTCAGGATGATGATGAGCAACTGGTAGGCGACGGAGTAGAAGCCCAGAGCGGTGACCCCGATGAACGAGCCGATCAGCAGATCGTCGGTGTGGCGACCGGTGAACTGCAGGACGTTGATCCCGGTGGCCTTGGCGCCGAACGGGAGCAGGTCCCGCAGGCGCTCACGCGAGAACCGCAGCCGCGGCCGCCACCGGGCGTTGGCCAGGCTGAGGACCAGCCCGATGCCTGTCTGGACGAGCGACTTCGCCACCAGGGCCCACACCCCGGCACCGGCCAGCGCCAAGGCGATGGCGAACGCCCCGCTAAGGAGGTTGGCCACCGTGAAGCGCACGGCGATGGCCCGGAACCGCAGCCGTCGGCGGAGGAGGGCGTTGGGCACGGTGTTGGCGGCGGCCAGGAGGAAGCCGAGGGCCAGCGCCCGCACGACCGGCACGATGCGCGGTTCACCGGTGAGCTGGCCGAGGGGGCCGGCGCCGGCCACCGTGGCCAGGGCGATCACCGTCGCCGCGCCGATCGAGGTCCACCACGCCGTCTGGAGGTGATCGTCGTCGAGGTCGGCCCTCTGCACCAGGGCGTCCGCGAAGCCCATGTTCACCAGCACCTCGAGGAACGCGGTGAACACGGCGGCGAGCGCGACCACCCCGAACTGGCGGGGTTCGAGCAGGCGGGCGAGGAGGAGGAAGACGACGGTGGAAACCAGGCGCGACCCCCACACCTGGACCGCCGTCCAGCCCGCCCCCTTCACCGCTCGGCGGCGAAGGGCCTCGTTCGGCGGTTCGACCCCGGGGTCGGTCACCATCGGGCCGGGACGCCCACGGCGGTGACGCCGGGGGGGACGTCCCGGATGACGACCGCCCCGGCTCCGACGGTGGACCACCCGCCGACGGAGAGGCCCTGGATGACCGTCGCCCCCGCGCCGATCAGGACGCCCTCGCCGAGGCTGACGGTGCCGCTCACGGTCGCACCGGGGCTCACCGTGGAATACGGCCCCACCCGGCAGTCGTGGCTGACCGAGGCGTTCACGTTCAAGTGGGAGTGTCGACCCAGCACGACGTTGGTGGTGACCCGTCCCCCGGCGGCCACCACCGTCCCCGGCCCGAGGGTGACCTCCGCTCCGACGGTGGCCTCGGGGTGCACGAGGACGGCGGCTTCCCCACCCCAGGCCGTGATGCGCTCGTCCAGCCGGCGGCGCGCCTCGCCGGACCCGACCCCCAGCACGTAGCGGGCGTCCATGCCCTCGAGGAGCGAGACCGGCCCGAGGACCTCCGTGCCCAGCGCCCGCACGCGGTCCCGGTTGGCATCGGGGTCGTCGTCCAGGAACCCGAGGAGGGCGAACGTGGGAGTGGCCCGGTTGATCGCCGAGACGAGCTCGAACGTCTCGCGACCGTGGCCGCCGGTGCCGACCACCACGAGAGGGGTGGGGGCGGTCACGACGCTCGGCCGAGGCGGTCCGTGGCCACCTCGGCGTAGGTCCTGAGCACGATGTCGACCACCCTGCGCTCGTCGAAGTGCGAGGTCGCTCGCTCCCGGCTGGCGCGCCCCATCCGCGCCCGCCGGTCGCCGTCGGCGCCGATCGCGCGGAGCGCTCCCGCCAGGGCGGCGGCGTCGCCCTTGGGGACGAGCAGGCCGTTGACGTCGTGGGACACGACCTGGCGGCACCCGCGGATGTCGGTGGCGACGATCGGCAGGCCCATCGCCGCCGCCTCCATGGCGGCGCGCGGGAACCCCTCGCGGTGCGACGGCAGGGCGAAGACGTCCATGGCCGCGTAGACGCGCTCCACGTCGGTGCGCATGCCGAGGAAGCGCACCCCCGCAGCCCGGGCGGCGGCCAGCTCCGCGGGGGCGAGCGAGTCCGACTTGTCGGGGTCCTCGGGCCCGACCACGGCCAGCACGTAGCCGGCACCGAGGTCGGCGGCGGCGGCGAAGAGCTCCCGGTAGCCCTTCTCGGCGACGAGGCGGCCCACGACGCCGATCACGCACGTGTCGGCGGCGACGCCCAGCTCGCCGCGCACGTCGTCCCGCACCGACGGGTCGAGCCGGGAGGCGTCGAAGCGGGTCAGGTCCACACCGTTGCCGAGCAGGCGCAGCTTGGCCGCCGGCGCCAGCCGCAGCCGGCGCAGGAGGGCGAGGTCCTCGGGGTTCTGCACCAGCTCCGCGTCCGAGAACCGGGAGGCCACCGCCTCCATGGCGTACACGGCGAGCCGCCTCCCCCAACGGTCCCCCTCGGTGGCGTAGAGCCCGTGCACCGTGTTCACCACGACCGGCACGCCGCTCAGCCGGCCCACGATGCGCCCGTAGACGCCGGGCTTGGGGTTGTGGGTGTGCAGCACGTCGGGCCGCTCCCGCCGCAGCACGCGCCACAGCGCCCAGGCCGCCCGCAGGTCGTGGCCGAGGTTCATCCCGCGGGTGGACGACGCCAGCGCGACGTGGCGCACCCCGGCGGCCTCGATCTCGGGTACGAACCGCCCCGGGGCGCTGATGCCGATGGCCTCACCGCCGGCGGCGACGACCGCCTCGAGCTGCGGCAGCACCAGGAACCGCAGGCTGAGGTCCACGGTGGTCAGGTGGGCCACCTTTGCGCCGCCTGTGCCCCCTCGACCCAGGCGTCGGCGCCGCGCCGCCCGGAGAGCCACCACGGGGCGAATGGTAGGTTGACCGGCGCAAGGTGGTGGGCATCGTTCTCCGGAGTCGAGGTGGATCCCGTGGCCGGGCGCGTGCGGATCCTCTGGATGACCAAGGGGCTCGGCCGGGGCGGCGCCGAGCAGTTGCTGCTCTCCACCCTCCGCCACATCGACCGGGACCGGTTCGACGTCGAGGTCGCCTACGTCCTGCCGCACAAGGACGCCCTGGTGCCGCCCATCCAGGCGACGGGGACGCAGGTGCACTGCCTCGGTCGCGGCGGCCGGGCCGGCCGGGCCGGGCCGGCGTGGGTGCTGCGGCTCCGCCGCCTGCTGAGGGAGGGCCACTTCGACGTGGTGCACACCCAGATGCCGCTCTCGGCCGCCGTCTGCCGGCTGGTCGCGGCACGGGGGACGACCCTGGTCCACACCGAGCACAACGTCTGGGACCGCCACCGCCTCGCCAGCCGGTGGGCCAACGCCCTCACCTATCCCCGCAGCGCCCGGACCCTGGCGGTGTCGGACTCGGTGGGGCGCTCGATCCGGCGGCCGCGCCTGTTGCCCGGTTCGTGGCCGCCGGTGGAGGTGCTGCGCCAGGGCATCGACCTCGGAGCCGTGCCGACCGGCGCCGACGCCAGGGCCGCCGCCCGCGACGAGCTGGGGCTCGACCACCACGCGCCGGTCGTCGGCACGGTCGGCAACTTCACGGCGAAGAAGGACCACGAAACCATGCTGGCGGCGGTGGCGGCCATGGCAGACCGCCTTCCCGGCCTCCGGTTGGTCCTGGTGGGCACCGGCCCGCTGGAGGACCAGCTCCGGCGGCGGGCGGTCGACCTCGGGTTGGGCGGCGTGGCCCTCTTCCCCGGGTCCAGGGGTGACGTGATGGAGCTCCTCCCGGCCTTCGACCTGTTCTGCCTCAGCTCCCGGTTCGAGGGGCTCCCCATCGCCCTGCTGGAGGCGATGGCGAGTGGGGTGCCCTGCGTGGCCACCGCCGTCGGCGGCGTCCCCGAGGTCCTCACCCACGGAGTCGACGGGGTGCTCGCGCCCGCCGGCGATCCGGGAGCGCTCGCCGATGCGCTCGCTCGAGTGCTCGAGGACGCCGCCATGGCACGCGATCTGGGGGCGGCCGGTCGGCGGACGGCCTCCGGGTTCGACATCGCCGTGGCTGCCGGCCGGTTGCAGGAGATCTACCTCGAGGTCCTCGGCGCCGCCGGATGAAGGCTGGGCGGTCGCGCACCGGCCGGTAGATTCTTCGTGATGTCTTCGCAGCCGCGGTCCGTCCCCACCGTCGGTGCCGCCACCGCCGGTCTGGCCGCCGTGGCCGTCCTCGGGGGCATGGCCTGGGCCATCGGCCACACGTCATACGACGTGTGGGGTGGCCTGCTGATCGGCCCCCTGCTCGCCCTCTTCACGCTGCCTCTGATCTTCCACACCACGGCGCGGCTCGACGGCCCCCGCGCCGCCCGGCTGATGCTCTACGGCTTCGGGGCGAAGCTGGTGGGGGCATTCCTGCGCTATGCCGTCGCCTTCGAGCTGTACAGCGGTGCCGCCGATGCCAACCAGTACCACGGCCGGGGCCGGGCCGTCGCCGACGCCCTGCGCCACGGTGACTTCTCCTTCGCCCAGGCCAACCAGGCCGGGGGGACGGGCACGAAGTTCCTGCGCGGCGTGACCGGCGTCGTCTACACGTTCACGGGACCCTCGAAGCTCGGGGGCTTCATGGTGTTCACCTGGCTCAGCTTCCTCGGCCTCTACTGCTTCTACCGCGCGTTCCGGACCGCACTGCCCGAGGGCGACTTCCTCCGCTATGGCCGCCTCCTCTTCTTCCTCCCGTCGATGGTGTTCTGGTCCTCCAGCATCGGCAAGGAGGCGTGGATGACCTTCACCCTGGGGCTGGCCGCCCTGGGCACGGCCCGCGTGCTCAGGTCCCGGAAGGGCGGTTTCGTGTTGACTGCGGTGGGGCTGGGCGCCGCCGCCGCGGTCCGTCCGCACATCGCGGTGATCGCCTTCGGTGGCCTGGTGGTGGCGTACGCGTTCCGCCGGGGGCGGACCGGCGCGCCCACGGCCGCCGTCTTCAAGGGCGTCGGCCTCGTGATCCTCGTGGTGGTCGGGGCCCTCCTGCTTCGCCAGGCGTCGGGGTTCTTCAACGTGGAGGAGCTGGACGCGACCACGGTCGAATCGGTTCTGGACTCCACCGCCGAGCGCACCAGCGTGGGGGACTCGCACTTCAGCGCCCAGCCGGTGAAGTCCCCGCTCGACATCCCCAGGGCAGGGCTCTCGGTCCTGTTCCGGCCGTTCCCGTGGGAGGCCGGCAACGTCCAGTCGCTGGTGGCGGCCATGGAGGGGCTCTTCCTCCTCGCGCTCACCGCTCTCTCGGCCCGGCGGTGGATCCACATCGGGAAGGTGCGTCGCCTCCGGTCCTACGTCGACTTCGCCGCCGTGTACGTGCTGTTGTTCGTCGTCGCGTTCTCCAGCATCGGCAACTTCGGCATCCTGGTTCGCCAGCGGGTGCAGGTGCTGCCGTTCGGGCTGGTGGTGCTGGCTCTGCCGTTCGCCCGGCGGGGTGCCTCCGGGACCCTCGACGCCCTGGCTGACGCCGACACCGATCCCGACGAGCTCGATGACGACGAGCGGGCGGTCCCGCTCGGCCTGCGCTGAAGCGCCGCTCGTCCTTCGGTCAGTCGCCGATGCCGAGCGCGAGGGGCTGGTCGACCTCGAGGCACAGCGTGCGGAGGTCGGCCAGGAGCTGGTGGCGGGGAGCGCCGAGGTCGACGGCGGCGAGGCGTTCGGCGTCGAGGCCGGGGACGGCGACGTGGGAAACCAGCGGATGGGTCGGTCGGTGGTCGACCTCCCCCGTGCCGAAGAGGACCTCGTGGCGCTTCTCGCCGGTGCGGAGACCGGTGTAGACGATCTCGACGGACCGGTGCGCCTGGTCGACCAGCTGGCGGGCGACGTCGTCGATGCGGACGGGCTCGCCCATGTCCAGCACGAGCGCCTCGCCGTCGCAGCCCACGGCGCCGGCCTGGATCACCAGTTGGACCGACTCCTCGACGGTCATGAAGTAGCGGGTGACCTCGGGGTCGGTGACGGTTACGGGGCCGCCGGCCTCGATCTGGGCTCGGAAGGTGGTGAGCACCGACCCGCGACTGCCGAGGACGTTGCCGAACCGCACGCTGAGGAAGGTGCCGGCGGTGGTGGGCGCCATGGCTGCGGTGAGGCGCTCGGCGACCCGCTTGGTGTAGCCGAGGACGCTGATGGGATCGGCGGCCTTGTCGGTGGAGATGTTCACGAACCGTTCGGTGCCCGTCTCCGCGGCCAGCTCGAGCAGGTTCTGGGTGGCGACGCAGTTCGTTTTGAACGCTTCGCACGGGTGCATCTCGAGGAGCGGGAGGTGCTTGAGCGCAGCGGCGTGGAAGATCACCTCCGGGTGGTGCTCCGCGAACACCTCGCGGAGGCGGGGGCGGTCGCGGATGTCGCCCACCACGAGGTTGCGGCTGTCGAGCATGGCCCGACCCTCGATCGACAGCTGCACGGCGTGGAGGGCGGACTCGTCGCGGTCGAGCATCACCAGCGATGCCGGCTCGAAGCGCGAGATCTGGCGGCACAGCTCGGAACCGATCGAGCCACCGGCGCCCGTGACGAGGACCCGGCGGCCGGTGAGGTAGCCGGCGATGGAGTCGATGTCGGTGTCGATGGCCCGCCGTCCGAGCAGGTCGACGTCGGTGAGGGGGCGGATGTCGCCGACCCCCACGGCGGCGCCGAACAGGGCGCCGATCGGGGGCAGGGTCAGCGCCTCGAGCCCGGCCTCGGCGGCCTGTTCCGCGATCGGCCGCAGGACGGTGGCGTCGGCGCTCGGGATGGCGATGATGACGGTGCCGACGTCGTGGTTCTCCGCCACCCGTTCGAGGTCCCTGGTGGTCCCGAGCACAGGCACGCCGCGAAGCCGCAGGCGGCGCTTCGCCGGGTCGTCGTCGAGCACGGCCACCGGCAGGTAGGGGCTGTCGGGGTTGCGCATCATGGCCCCGATGACCTGGTCACCGCCCTCGCCGGCTCCCACCACGATGACCCGCCGGGCCCCGCCGCCGGCCGGCCGGAGGCGACGTTCGAGCACCAGGCGCCACATCCAGCGGACGGCCGCCATCATCAGCAGCGCGAACAGGCCGTAGGTGAGGCTGGCGCTGAGCGGCACGGCGCGGTCGAAGGCGAAGTGGTTGAGCAGGGCGACGACCCCGGTGGCCAGCAGCGTGGCCTCCACCAACGCCGCCACCTCCTCGAACCCGCCGAACTTCCACCGCCCGGCGTAGAGCCCGAACAAGAACCCGGCCAGGAGCTGGGCCGAGCCGGCGGTGAACACCAGGGGGACCATGCCCTCGACGACCCCGGGCGGGGGATCGAGCTCGTAGCGCAGGTAGACGGCGGCCACGAGGGCGGTGCCGCTGGCGGTCACGTCGAACACGCCCTGCAGCAGGTGGCGCTGCCGGGTAGGCGGCAGCTTCCGGGCGAAGGAGGCGCGCTCGAGGGTCGAGCGCCGTGGTGCCGTCCTCACCGGCGACGGGCCTCGTCGGTGGGGAGGTGGACGCCGCGACCAGGGCGCCGGGACCCGCGCTGGTCCCGCTCCGCATCACTGCACGCCGGCACCGCTCGGCCCCTGTCGTCGACGATGTTCTTCCCCGATCCCCGCGCAGAGGGTACCGTCGGCCCGCTCCGCCGGTCCAGCATCGTCGACGGACGTCGGCGTCCGAGCGCACCGAACCTTCGCCTGTGGCCGCCCCCATCCCCGCCTCCGCCGACCCGGCGCCCGCACCGGGCCACCGGACCCGGCGACGCCACCGTTCCCGGACCGGGGTGGTCCGGGGGCTGGCCGTCGCCGCCGCGGTCGGAGCGGCGCTGGCCGGGTGCCACCCGACCGGGCTGGCCGTCAGTGACGTGGCCTTCACCGCCGCCTTCGCCGCCACGCTCACCTTCGCGACGGCGCGCGCCCACCGATGGACGTGGTTCTTGTTGGCGGGCGTCGCCGCCGGCGCCGGCCATGGGTGGACGCTCCTGCCCGGCTTCGCCGCCCTGGTCGTCGCGTTCGCCGGGGCCACCGCCACCCGCCGCAACCCGTGGGCCGGTGGACTCGTCGCCGCTCTGGCCGTCCAGTCGCTGCTGCGCATCCCGTCGTTCGCCTTCCACGGCTCCACCGCCCTCCTCGCCGCCGCCGCCACCCTCCCTGCGCTGGTGTCGGGGTACGCGTCCTCCTCGGTCCGCACCCGGGCCCGCGTACGCCGCGTGCTGTTCGGGCTCGTCGGGGCGGCCGGGCTGGCGACCGCGGTCTTCGTGGCCGTCGCCCTCCTCGCCCGCGAGCAGGTCGACCGGGGGGTCACCCGCTCCCAGGGCGCCCTGCGCCAGGTCAAGGCGGGGGAGTCCGGCCAGGCCGGCGAGGAGCTGGACAGCGCCCGCCGGTCGTTCTCCTCGGCTGAGGGGTTGCTGTCGGGTTTCTGGGCGTGGCCGGCACGCGCCGTCCCCGTCGTCGGCCAGCAGGCCACTGCCCTGGCACGTGTCACGGGCTACGGCACCGACCTGGCCGGGTCCAGCAGCGGCACGGTCCGCCAGGCGGACTACGACCGGCTGAAGTACCGGTCGGGGCGGTTCAACCTGGCCGCCATCCGCGACCTCGAGGAGCCGATCGCCGAGGTGAGCCGGGCGCTGACCCGCGCCGACCGGGGTGTGCGGGCGGCCCGTTCGCCCTGGCTGGTGCCGCCGGTGGCCGACGGGGTGGACCGCTTCGCCGCCGAGCTGGCCGACGCCACACCCGATGCCGCCGTCGCCGCCCGGGCAGTTCGGTTGGCCCCGGACCTGCTAGGTGGGAGCGGAACCCGCCGGTACTTCCTCGCGTTCGTCACGCCCGTCGAGCTTCGGGGCTCCGGCGGCTTCGTCGCCGGCTACGGCGAGCTCACCGTCGCCGACGGCGAGATCCGCCTCAGCCGCTCGGGACCCATCCGCGAGCTCGGCGCCCCCAAGGGGACCCGTCGCCTGACCGGGCCGGCCGACTACCTCGCCCGCTTCGGGCGCTTCCGGCCCGCCGACTTCTTCCAGGACGTCACCTACTCGCCCGACTTCCCCTCCGACGCCCGGGTGATCGAGCAGCTCTACCCCCAGTCGGGAGGCGCCCCTGTCGATGGGGTGCTCACGATCGACCCGACCGCCCTGGCCGCCCTGTTGAACTTCACCGGCCCGGTCCGGGTCGAGGGCCTCGACGAGCCGCTCACCAAGAAGAACGCGGCACGCATCCTGCTCCGGGACCAGTACCTGAGCCTGGGCGGCGGCCAGGAGGACACGATCTTCACGGAGGCGGCCCGTAAGACCTTCGACGACCTCACCAGCGGCTCGCTACCGGGGCCGCAGAGGGTCGCCGACGTGTTGAGTCCAGTGGTCCGCCAGGGCCGGCTGCTCATGCACTCGATCCGCCCCGAGGAGCAGCGCCTCCTCCAGCGCATCGGCATGGACGGAGCCCTGCCCCGACCCGACGGCCACGACTTCCTTTCCGTGGTCAGCCAGAACGCCGGCAACTCCAAGATCGACATGTTCCTGCACCGCACGATCAGCTACGCCGCCCGCGTCGACCCGGGATCGGGCCGTCTGAACGCGACTGTGAAGGTCACGCTGCGCAACGACGCCCCTGCCGGAGGCCTGCCCCGCGAGGTCATCGGGAACAACTTCGGGCTCCCGACGGGCACCAACGCCCTCCTGCTGTCGGTCTACACACCTCACCGACTGGTGTCGGCGTCGCTCAACGGCCTGCCGGTGCCGGTCGTCGCGCAGCGCGAGCTCGGCCACGCGGTGTACGACCGGTCCATCCAGATCGCTCCGGGGGGATCGGTGACCTTGAAGCTGGTTCTCACCGGCCAGGTCGAGCGCGGCGACTACCGCCTGACGGTGGCGCCCCAGCCCACCGTGAACGCCGATCGGCTCGAGGCGCGGATCACGCCCGCCGAGGGCTGGAAGGTGACCCGGGGTGGCGGTTTCTCGCCCCGGGCCGGCGCCGCCACCGCCACGCTCACCCTCGTCCAGGACCGCCGCCTGACCGCCGGTTTCGACCGGTGAAGGACCCCCGGTCGAGGGCCCTGATCTTCGGGTGCTGGACAAGGGAGCCTCAGATGGGCAGAATGTCGGCCGATTGGCACCCGCCACGAACCTCATCAGGGGATGACCTAATGATTCGACGCATGCTCGTCTTGGCGATTGCCATCCTGTTCCTCGCGGCCGCCCCGGTCGCCGCCCAGGGCGGCGACGACAGCTATGGCCCCGGCGTTAACGCCGGCGGCAACAACCAGGGCGGCGCCGCCGGCTCGGGTGGGGGCGGCCTGGCCCGGACCGGCACCGACCTCGACTTCCTGGCTCCGCTGGGCGCCGCCATGGTCGTCGCCGGTGGTCTCGTGGTCCTGACCACCCGCAAGCGTCAGACCCGTCACCGCCTGCCCACCGCCGCCTGACCGCTCCTCGAGCGGGTGCTCTGCCCATCACCGCCGCCGGTCATCCGGTGGCGGTGATGCGCGTCTCGTAGCGGTTCGTGATCTCCTCGTAGCCCGGCGCCGACAGGGCGAGCTCGACCACCAGCTCCCCCGGAGCGTCGGGCACCACGAACTGGAGCGTGCCGATCCGCTCGCAACAGTCGGCGGGCAGGCCGCCCCCCCACCGCCAGGCGTGGTCGCCGCCGTCCCACACCAGCCGGGCCGTGACCTCGATTCCGTCGAGGGGCCGACGCAGGTCGCTCACGGCGTGCACGTCGAGGGCGAGCGCATCGCCGGGGCTAACGGTGGCCGGCGGCCGGTCGGCCACCACGATGACGGGCCGGCAGGCCAGGCGCAGGGCGTCGAAGCCGGCCTTCGGGTTGCGCTCGTGGTCGAGCACCGACCAGGTGACCCCGGGGTTGCCGTCGGCCAGGCAGAAGTGGGCGAAGCCGCCGGTGGGCCGGTACTTCAGCCGCCGCAGGGTCTCGACGTGGTGGCGGATCACGTCGGCCTGGTAGGCCTGGGTGGCGGCCCGCCAGGAATCGAAGGTGGCGTGGTCGGCCGGGGGGACGTGGCGGTCGAAGACCGTCTTCTGCAACGAGTGGGTGCGTGCGAGTCGGGGCCAGTCGAGGTCGGGCCAGCGCTCGGGTTGGCAGAACGTCGCTTCCGGGGGCACCGCCTGGGCGCCGAACTCACTGACGAAGCGCACCATCCGGGGAGCGACGCGGGCCAGGTCGGGCAGGTCGCGCTCGTGGCCGTGGTACCAGCCGAAGTAGAGGTGGCTGTCGGTGCCGTCGAGCTGGGGGAGGTGCGGCAGCACTCCTGAGTGGGCGATCACCGGCCGAGACCCGTCGGCCTTCTCGAGGGCCCGCTTCACCGACCGGTCGAGCACCGTCTTGTTCCAGCTCGGCAGCTCCTGGGCGGCGAGGAACCGCACCCGGACCGACGCGAGGTCCTGGCCGCCGGGCTCGATGTCGAGGGCGAAGGGCTCGTTGTGCCCGCACCAGATCGCCACCGAGGGGTGGTGGCCGAGCAGGTCGACCGCTTCGCGGGCCTGGCGCACCGCCTGGCGGCGGACACCCCGGGCGTAGCCCCACTGGAGGGGGAGGTCCTGCCAGATGAGCACGCCGGCCTCGTCGGCGGCGGAGTAGAGCTCGGGTCGGCTGACGTGGGCGTGCAGGCGCAGCAGGTCGAGCCCGGCGTCCTTGGCCAGAGCGACGTCGGCGGCGAGCTCCGCGGCGCCGGCCTCGGCCAGCGCCATCCGGGTGGGGCCGGCGTTGGAGCCCTTCAGGAACAGCCGCTCGCCGTTCACCGTCAGGACCCAGTTGCGCATGGCCACCTGGCGTAGGCCGGTGCGGAGGGTGCGTCGGTGGCTGGGCGCCTCCGCCCCCTCCACCTCGGCCTCCACCACGACGTCGTGGAGCGGCTGGTCGCCCAGCGCGTGGGGCCACCAGAGGTCGGGGTCCGGCACGGTCACCGTCCACTGGAGCTGGTTTTCGCCGGCCGCCAGGGTGAGGTCCTGGGTGTGGTCGGTCCCGCCGACGGTGGTGCGGATGGTGACGGGGCCAGCGGCGGCGGCGTCCACCACGGCCCGGACCGCCACCACCGCCCTCTGGGGCGAGGCCTCCCGGCACACCACCCGCAGGTGGACGATGCGTACCGGCCCGGTGCGCTCGATGCGCACGGGACGCCAGATGCCTCCCGGGTTCCAGTCGGGATCCAGGCAGTCCCAGTGCTGGAAGACGCCAGTGAGGTTGCGCTTGGCGGTGCGGTCGTGCTGCGGCGCGCAGGCCAGCTCCACGCCGAGCACGTGCTCCGAACGGGCGTCGAGGGCGTCGGTGACCTCGAAGGTGTGGGGGAAGAAGTACCCCTCGGTGTCGCCGACGTAGCCGCCGTCCAGCCAGACGTCGCCCTGGTAGAAGAGCCCGTCGAGGGTCAGCCAACGGCGAGCGCCATCGGCGGGTTCGGTGGTGAACCGGTTTCGGTAGAGCAGGGGGCCGTCGGCTTCGGCGAAGGCCGGGGTGGACCGCCAGTGGCCGGGCACCTCGATCGGTTCCCACCCGTCATCATCGGTGCCGTCGTCGAGCCAGCGGCGCCGCAACCCCTCATCGGCGACCAGGGCCCGCCACCCGCCCGACAGCTCCATGGGCGACGCACGGTAGTGCTGTGCTGTCGGGCGAGCTCCTCCGGCGCTCGCGTGGCGGCTGCTCGCGTGGCGCTCGCGACGCCGCCGTGCTGTCGGGCGAGCGCCTCCGGCGCTCGCGTGGCGGCTGCTCGCGTGGCGCTCGCGACGCCGCCGTGCAACCCGAGCGAGCGACGCTCACGGAAGGCGGAGCGGCCCCTCGAGCGTGCCGGCCACGGTGAGCCCTGCCGTACCGGGGGTGACGGTGACGTCGTAGGCGCCGGGTCCGAAGTCGAGGGACGGCGCCGTCCGTTGCTCGCTGCGCTCGGTCACCCCGAAGTCGCCCGTGGCCGCCACCTTGCCCTCACCCCGGAGGCGGAGCACGCCCGGTGGGACGCGGGTGAACGCACCGCCCGAGAACGTGATGGTGGTGGCGGCGTCGGCGGTGAACGACACGCCTCCTTCGCGAGGCTCGGCCAGGCCGGACGTGCCCACCGCCACCGGGGTGGCGATCCGGTAGGCGGCGGGCGCGATGCCGTGGGTCCCCTCCCCGAACGACACCGTCGAGCCCTGGGGGTCGGCGCTGACGCCGACGGGGCCGACGGCGATGGCACCGGCGCCTTCGATGACGAGCGGTCGACCCGAGTCCCACGAGATGGTGGCGCGCTGGCCGTCCACGATGGCGTTCTCGATCACCGCCCCGGCCCGGCCCAGGCCGCGCTCGGGGACGTCGGCGGTGAGGGGGGTGGCCACGCCGTCGAGCACGGCCCCGTCGACGGTGAGGACGCTGGCCGAGCCGGCGACCTTGGCCTGGCCGGCGGGAAGCACCTCCTTGGTGACCACCGTCGTCTCCACCACGGTGCCCCCCGGCTGCGGTCCGGGGTCGCCCCCACCGGTACTGGGCTCGCCACCCTGGCCGGGGAGCAACGTTCCCGAATTGGCCACCGCGGTCATCGTCCCGGCGAAGAGCAGCAGCACCGCCGCCCACGCGATCGACTCGACCAGCCATCGCCGGGCGGCCAGGGGACGGGCCGGGGTCCCTCTCACCGGAGGTACCCTTCCCCGACCGGTGCCACCCTCCCGATCCGCCGGCCGGGTGCCCGCGGCGCGGCGGTAGGTTGGCCTCCATGTCCTCTCGCCCCGCCAACCTCGGCCAGCTCCGCGAGTCCGGCTGGCGGTCCATGCCGGTCAAGGAGGAGGTGCGGCGCAACGCCATCGTCTGCATCCGGGCCGGCGAACCGCTCTTCGCCTCGGTGCTCGGCTACGACGACACCGTCCTGCCCCAGCTCGAGAACGCCCTGCTCGCCGGCCACGACGTCATCTTCCTCGGTGAGCGCGGCCAGGCCAAGACCCGCATGATCCGGTCCCTGACCGCGCTGCTCGACGAGTGGATGCCGGTGGTCGCCGGTTCGGAGATCAACGACGACCCGTACGCCCCGGTCTCCCGCCACGCCCGCGATCTGGTGGCCGCCGAGGGCGACGACGCGCCCATCGAGTGGGTGCACCGTGACGAGCGCTATGGGGAGAAGCTGGCCACGCCCGACACGTCCATCGCCGACCTCATCGGCGAGGTGGACCCCATCAAGGTGGCCGAGGGCCGCTACCTCTCCGACGAGCTCACCCTGCACTACGGCCTCGTGCCCCGCACGAACCGGGGCATCTTCGCCATCAACGAGCTCCCCGACCTGGCCGAGCGCATCCAGGTGGGCCTGCTGAACGTGCTGGAGGAGCGCGACGTGCAGATCCGGGGCTACAAGGTCCGCCTGCCCCTCGACGTGCTGCTGTTCGCCTCGGCCAACCCCGAGGACTACACCAACCGGGGCCGCATCATCACCCCGTTGAAGGACCGCTTCGGCGCCCAGATCCGCACGCACTACCCCCTGGAGGTGGCCACGGAGGTCGCCATCGTCGCGCAGGAGGCCCGTCCCCTCGGCACCGACGAGGCCGACGGCGGCATCGACGTGCGGATCCCCTCGTTCATGGCCGAGGTGGTGGCCACCTTCAGCCAGCTCGCCCGCCAGAGCCCGCACGTCAACCAGCGGTCCGGGGTCTCGGTCCGCCTGACCGTGGCCAACCAGGAGACCCTCGTGGCCAACGCCGTGCGGCGTGCCCTGCGGCTCGGCGAGGACGTCGTGGTGCCCCGGGTCAGCGACCTCGACTCCCTGGCCGCGTCCACCGGGGGCAAGATCGAGATCGAGAGCCTCGAGGACGGCCGTGACGGCGAGGTGGTCGAGCGCCTGCTGCGGGCGGCGCTGCTCACCGTCTTCAAGGAGCGCTGCGGCACCGAGCGGGTGCGGGAGGTGCTCGGCGCCTTCGACGGAGGCACCGTGGTCCACGCCGGCGACGACGTCGCCTCGGGCGAGTACGTGTCGCTGTTCGCCGACGTGGCCGGCCTCCAGCCCGTGGTCGGCGAGCTCACCGAGGGCGACGAGAGCCCGGCCGCCGCCGCCAGCGCCATCGAGTTCGTGCTCGAGGGCCTCCACCTGTCGAAGCGCCTCAACAAGGACGCCGTCGGCTCCCGCGCCACCTACCGCGCCCGCTAGCAAGGGGTTGCGTCACCCAGCCCAGGGCTTGGCGCAGTTCCAGACGGCGTCGACCCGTTCGCGCTCTGGGCTCTTCCAGGCACCGGGATCGTCGGCCCGGCACCGGGTGTCGACCACGACGGCGCCCCAGCCCGGTTCGAAGGTGAGACGGCCGCCGGTGGCGGCGTTCGGGTTGTCCGGTCGGACGAGCACGACGTTGGCGCCGACGTAGAGGGCCTGCGCGACGACGAGGGCGACCAACAGGCCCGGCCGGTCGCGCAGGGCCACCCCCAACAACAGCGCCAGGCAGACCAACGACGGCAGCAGGTGACCCACCTTCCACGGGAAGCGCAGGAAGACGAGCTGGGAGGCCACGAGCCCGGTGGCGGCGAAGCGGACCAGCCAGTCGGTGCGCCAGCGGGACAGCGCCCGCAGCGCGGCCGGTGCGCACAGCAGCAGCACGACGGCGGCGAACGGGCCGAAGAAGTAGAGGTCCTTCACCGCGAACCGGCCGACCTGCACGAGCGCGGTGGAGGCCGGTACGTCGTTCTGGGCGAAGGCGAGCGAAGCGTCCGAGGCGAGGAAGCTCGGCACGTAGAGGACAGCGGCGCCCCCCGCCGCCACCAGCGCCAGCAGAGCCGCCCGGCGACGCCCACCTCGCTGGTCGAGGGCCTCGGCCAGGACGAGCGCCGCCACCAGCACGACCGTCGAGGCGCGGCACCCCACGGCCAGCGCGGCACAGGCCCCGGCGCCCACCGGCCGCCGGTCGCGCACGAGCACGGCGGACGCCAGCAGGAAGGCCAGGGCCCACAAGAAGTCGACCGTCGAGGACGCCGCCAGCAGGAACCACGGGTTGGCGGCCACCACCGCGACCACGAGCCCGACCCGACCGACGCCGCTCCGCCGGAGCAGGGCGACGATGGCGACGAGGCACGCCCCGGCCATCACCAGGGATCCGAGGTTGGTCGCCACCGTGCCGCCGATGCGATCGAGCAGGCCCACCAGAGCCTCGTGCACCGGGGCTCCCGGCGCTCGTGACGGTACGTAGTTGCCGGTGTCGACCAACCGCCGGCCGGAACGGATGACGGCGCCGGTGTCCAGGTCCGTCCCCGGGCCGAGCAGGACGAGCGGCACGAGGGCGACGGCGAGCACCCCACCGGCGGCGACGAGCACGGACGAGCGCACGCCCTGGGGCGGGTCGGCGGTCTCGACGGTCACGACGTCGGACGCTACGCGGCCGTGCCGAGAGCTGGGGACCGGTCCCCATCGTCATGGCCGCTCCCGTCGGACATGCTCGCACCGTGAGCACCGCTGCCGCCCGGGGCCGTCCTCTGATCCCCACCGCGGTGGCGGTCGTCCTCGGGGCGGTGGCGGCGGTCCTGGCGGCATCGGTCGCCTTCGCCGTGCTGTCCTTCCCGACCACCTCGGTGGTGCGCCGCATCGGCCAACCGACCGGGGCGGCGGCGGTGACCTACGCCGACGGCAGCCGGCACTGGGTGGTGGTGAAGCACCGCAGTCCCCTCGGCGCGCCGCTGACCGGCGGCACCCGCACCACCTTCACCATCGGGCAGGACCCGAGCGGCACCTACGGCCACGTCGTGTCGGTGTCGGCCACCGGTGCCGACGTCGACCGGGTGACCGTCCGGTGGCTCCCCGACGCCGTGGTCCTGCGGTTCGCGTCGGGCCACGAGGTACGGGTTCCCGCCCGAGCCTTCACCGGCGGCCGCTGAAGCCCGAGCGGCCGTACCATGCAGCGCATGCCCTCCCGCTTCCGCTACTCCGCCTGGGACGGCACGCAGGTCGGCTTCGAGCTCGGGGCCGACGACGTCTTCAGCGAGATCACCGACGACCTCCTCTACCACGGCGACCTCAACGCCGCCCTCCGGCGGATGATGCAGTCGGGGTTCCGGGACCGCAACGGCGAGCGCATCGCCGGGATGCGGGAGATGCTCGAGAAGCTCCGCCGCAAGCGCCGTGACGAGCTGGAGCGCTACGACCTCGGCGGGGTCTACGACGACATCGCCCAGGAGCTCCGCGATGTCGTCGACACCGAGCGCGAAGGCCTCGACGAGCTGGCCCGGGAGGCTCGCGAGTCCGGCGACGCCCGGCGCCGGGAGATCACCGAGGAGGTGGTCGACGAGCGCAACCTCCGCCTCGACATGCTGCCGCCCGACCTCGCCGGCCAGGTGCGCGACCTGTCCGACTACGAGTTCACCTCCTCCGAGGCGAGGGAGCGCTTCGACGAGCTGGTGCAGAAGCTGCGCGAGCAGCTCATGTCGAGCTACTTCAACTCGATGGCCGGGGCCATGAGCGACGTGTCCCCGGAGGACATGGCCCGCATGAAGGACATGCTGGCCGACCTCAACCGGCTCCTCGAGATGCGCCAGGCCGGCCAGGACACCGACGAGGCCTTCGCCCAGTTCATGGAGCGCCACGGCGACTTCTTCCCCGAGAACCCCGCCGACGTGGACGAGCTGCTCGAGGTGATGGCCCAGCGGATGGCCGCCATGCAGGCCATGCTCAACTCGATGACCCCCGAGCAGCGGGCGCAGCTCCAGGGCCTCGCCGAGCAGCTCATGGAGGACATGGACCTGCG
>JAABUS010004677.1_pt1 | contig 19287 bp, 19 predicted proteins | sample 5560161 | NCBI WGS metagenome assembly JAABUS01 (sample SAMN10711885, study PRJNA513376) | rock metagenome | isolation source: Antarctica rocks | place: Antarctica: Victoria Land, Trio Nunatak nord | collected 2016-01-04 | reverse complement strand
GGGGGGACGTGGAAATGGGTTTGGGAATTGGGGTTGATGGACTTTGGCGTCGTAATTTTGGTGGATGTTATGGCGGGTTCTAGGGGTTTGTGTCGGGTTTGAGAGGGAATGAAGGTTGAATACGAATGGAGATATGCTCGCTTATGGGTAGGAGGTTGTGTTTGAGCTATCGGGAAGGGGGATGAGCAGTGCCATGGAAAAACTTCCCAGGGTAACTGCCTGTCCAAATGCACTATCATGTATAAGAATGGAAGGTATTGAGATGTTTTATTGAGAGGTTTCAATATTACTTGGAAATACCAAAGTGGACCGCGCTCTTTTACGCAGATAAAGTGCAAAGATAGGCTTAAAAGCCTTCCAGCAGCGCAACTTCCTCAGCCACAGCCCCTTGGAGCGCTCTTGGACTGAGTCCGAGCACCTTCAATACCGTGGGTGCCACCCGCCTCGTGGTAATATGCCCTGATACTCTCGTCTTCTTCAGACAGGGATTGCTGACGAAGCACGCGACATGCCTATCATCATCGCTCAAGCCTCCGTGCTCCGCAATCTTGCTCTTGGAGCTGGTGTAGATGACGCCCAACTCTGGCCGGATGATGATGTCCGGTACCGCCGGATCAGTCAACGGATTGCCAAAGCCCATATCGACTAAACGATCACCATAGATGATGTCCTGGATCTGCAAAGTGCTGCGCGCCTTGTTAAGGCCTGCAACCGCGGTGGTAAGGGCCTTCTGATCCTCCAACCAGAGTAAGGCGATGTCGTCGGTAGTGGCATGCGAAACATTTACACCCGTTGAGCTCGTCACCAGGTCAGGATTGATGGCACGGAACAGAGCTGGGTTGATTGGCGCTTGGCCATGCTTGGAGGCCACGATGATTAAGGTTTCTTCGTACACGCCTTTTGCTTTCAGGCCTGCGACCACTTTGCCAAGTGAAGCGTCCACGAAGTCCAACGCCGTCACAAGCTTTGGCGTGAAAGCCAAAGAACCGTTGACATAGCCACTCGTCTTCTGTGCGACAGAGACGGCTTGGAAGTTGCCGCCGAAAAGTGCGGGGGTGCCAGTGAGTCCTTTTCCTTGGACTTCCGAGTTGGCGGGGGATTTCCCGCCAATAAAGTCCAAGAATGCGTCTACGTGCAGTTGATCATATGTGATCGTAGCCTCGACGGTGTTTTTGACGGCCGCAATCTCAGGGAAGTAGCCTACGGTGAGGCCTTTGCCAGAAGGACCGCGAACAAGGTCATAGGCTGGGTGCTTGTCGGTATAGGCCGTCTCCTTACCGCTGGCTTCGATGATTTCCCAGATGGTGTTGACCCGAAGACGCTCATGAGGGTAGATTGCTTGACACTTTCCGTTTCTGATGGCCTGGGGAAGGTTTTCGGGATTAATGCCGCCAGAAAAGAGCTTGGTACCATTGTAGTCAATGGACTCGTCATACACGACTAGACCTTGTCAGCAATACACACAATAAATGTCCAAATAGAACAGACCTTCAGCTCCTGGTGGGCCAGTGCAGTGAGTGCTTGATTGGGAAAACGGGGCATAAAAGCTGCGATCGTAGGCGTCGTCGTACCAAACCCCAGTGGTTTTGGGGCTTGCTCCAGTAAATTGAAACAGAGAGCCGGGGAATGAATCAGAAGGCGCAGCGGTGAAAGCATTGGTGTACTCGTAGCCAATCTCCAGAAGCTGCGCTATGGTGGACTTTGGGCGGAGAGCGACATATTTTTCGACATCGCTGCCGTGCAATCCGTCTACGCTGAACAAGGCGACATACTTGTATTCAGCATGGTCATTGTCTTTACGATCGTTGTCTGTAGTCGGAGCAGCGGCAGCGCCGAGAATAGCTAGAGGAAGAAAGACGCAGGAGAAAAGCATGATGAGCGAGAGATGGGGAACGGGGGGGGAAGGCGTGCTGGGGATGACGTGGTGCTTTTTACGGAGCTGATTGAGGAACGCTTTATACCCATCTTGACCTTTCCAGCGCAGTTTGAAATTCCTCTTGAGCTTGGCCAAGCTTCGATGTCGGTGGCGCTCTGTCAGGATGACTGCCGTACCTTCCCAGTCTAATGCCGACTAACCTTCCCTATTCGAGTAAATTGGGATGGGGACCCAGCATGTTCGGGCCGCGGTGGGCGAAACACGTGGGTCGATCTTGGCGTTTTATTGCTGGAACTTGAAAAACGCCAAATTGTTGGTCGTTCTCGCTCGTCAGGACGAGTGCCGAGAAGGTTGTTGTGGCGGACACATGAAGTCTCGATGCCGCCTTCTCCGTGGGTAGACCGTGGATGCTGGTGTTCTGGATGCTATCGTCCTTTGCCTGTGAAGGCCATCACGGCTCGCAGTAGGAGCTTCCACTTTGCTACTCTCCATGGCTCCGCTTGAGGATGCGTCCACCTTTTGGGTGTTCTCTAGTAATGCACTTGTAGGCTTTCCTGATCTTGCTCTCATATCTTGACGTCACGGGTTTCGCCTTCCATGGCAATTTCTCAAATGCCAAATTCGTCCCATTTTCGCAATGTCAAGCACAGCTGAAGCATCTGTCTAGGTTGATGTTCAAGGTGCAGATGAGCAGAGGGTGAAGGAACGAAATTCCGTCCGCCGGCGGAGCAAAACAAATGAAGCGGCCACGGCGGTGAACCTAAGACATACGGCTTCTCCATCACAGTAGTATTGCTGTCGGGTTTTTTAGCTGTTCCGGAAGGCCAACCTCGGGACGACAGAAAAGAGGCTGGCACTGCAAAAGATTCCAGTTATGGAGATTGTGGTGGACGCACTGATGCCAAGGTCAGATTCAGGATACCCGCTTGTTGTAGAGGTATGGCATTCCGTACGCCGGTTGGATTCAGAGACCAAGGACTCGGGGAGAAAATACGTTACCTCGATATTCGAAATGAGCCTGGCCCCCCTAAATTTTGAAAATCACTTTTTCGTTTTCGACGTCGGATTGCAGAAATCCTTATTTCTCAATACCAACGCCATCAATGTAGAATTTTCTGCTCTAGTATTAATTTACTGTATCTAAGAATACTTCTACAATCTTTTTGTTTCTTAGATTAGCTTGAAGCATAACTTATGTGTATAATTGCGATATTGAACACTTCGCCTTAGCACGTTTTGAGCACTTCTTATCAAACGTTTTCAAGCTTACCAAGTTCTCTACCAAACTCTTACCAAGCTTTTATCAAGATTTATTAAACACGCTCGCAGCTATACAAGATCGTATCTATAGTGCTCGAAAACTTACAAAAGCATATTGGCAAACTGTTAATTGTATCGTATTAGATTTTCTAACGATTTGAATCTATTGGTGTTGAGAAGTAAGGATTTCTGCAATCCGGAGTCGAAAACGAAAAAGTGATTTTCAAAATTTAGGGGGGCCAGGCTCATTTCGAATATCGAGGTAGCAGTATCCAGAGCTGGACTTTCTAGCGTAAGCCTCCTCTTCTCCGCCGGACTCTGAAAAAGCACAGGGTAAAGTAGAGTAGCCAGCACGACAGGGTAGACAATAGGAGTCTACCTCACAATACTCTGTACTTACCCACCTCGGTACGGGGATTCTTGGCTGGCTCATACCTCTCAACTGCTAATATGAGATGCGAATGTCAAATGGGACACCGAATTGGTCAAACTGGGTGTTTGTCGCGTACGAATAAACATGACGTCATCGTGCATCAAGTACTTTTCTCTTGTCAACATCTGCACCCGCAGCGACGGGTTACGGCTGCGACATAACGGTGGGTGAAGAAACAAATGGCTTCGAGAAAGTCTTCGCTTGGGGTTCACATTTTCAATTAACATGAGAAGACGGATATCTCCCTATATGCCTACGTTCATGGAAGGTTACTTTAGGAGACCGCGGACTCACGAAGCAGCTTTCCTGCACCATCAGTCTATCTAGTCCTTCCTTCGGAGATTCCTTCGATAGAATTGGCGGCGTGTTAGAATATGGCTCGACCTCGCAAGACAGGAGCCCAAATCAATACCAGAAGCGCAAAGCCGTCGGCCTCAGTCAATGGCGTACCAGATGTGTACAGAGAGATGCTACGAGATGCTATCCCTTCTTCACCACCTCTATCGGACGCAGAAAGACCGCTCAAGAGGCGCAAAACACATGGTCGTGCTATCGCATCAGGAGCGCTGGAAAGCGATCTATCTGAGCGAGGGTCGATAGCTGGTCACACCACAGATGGCGTAGCGTCGGAAGACCGGGATAAGCTCGCACAGCGCCAAAAACAGTTTGATGAGTCCGAAGGTTCATCAGAGAGCGATATTAACTGGGAGGAGGTCGATCTCCTGGAGGACGTCAGGGTGGACGATAGCTCAGCGAACGGGCAAGAATTGAATCTTGTGATTGATGACACAGGAGCGAGCAAGTCGGACTCACGTCAGCAGTCGAAGAGAAGGCCGGCTACCGCAGCAGATAGGAAAACCAAGTTGGAAATTCACAAGATGCATTTGCTGTGTCTGCTAGCCCATGTGCATCTCCGAAGTCACTGGTGCAACGATGATGAAGTCCATGTAGGTCGCGATTCAGACTCCAAGAAGCGTGGCTTAGCTGACATTTGCCAGAGATTTCTGAGGAGTATTGTATCGAAGAGAACTGTCTCGTACCTCAATCCCCATGAGGACATGTCACAGTTTCAGAAGACTCGTTCACTCAGTGATGGTCTAAGCCAGGCCATAGATGCCTTCAAGTTAGCCTTCACCAAAACTGCAAGGGGTTTGGGCAGATCGCACTGGGCAGGAAATCGCGACGAAATAGTCGAGGTATGGTGCCAAGTCAATTCACAATATCGCAGCTCGTATCGTTATAAGAAAAGGTGCTGAAATTGAGGTTTTTCAGGGTGACTTTCCTAAGGATCTCGATCTTCCCATGCAAAAGGCCGATTTCCAAGATGCTGCCAGGAGGCGAGAAGGATCTCGTGACGTGGGTGCACAACTGTTCTGTGCACTACTGCGTTCGGTCGGCGTTGACGCTCGTCTGACTTGCTCACTGCAACCTTTGCCATTCCATTCCTATGCGAAAACAAAATCGTTGCAGACCAAGGCGTCCATTGCCATGGAAGAGTACTACAGCGAACAGGCGAAGAACGCCCAACCGGGTGTTGCGCAGGGTTCAAGTTCCCACGACCAGAGCCGGGATGCTGCCTCTAAGGCCATCGGCTCCGTTGGCAGGCGTAGTCGATTTGCGTCAGGTCCAGCAAGCCAGGTACCAGCACATTCGAGCAGCGATAACAGCCCTTCCAATAAGAAGCTAATTGCATCAAAAACTGGTAAGTTCAGTCGCTAGTATCCTAGAACTATGCTAAACTTCTGAGGTCGCCACAAACGTATTGTAGAGTCAATGTATCCCATTTACTGGGTGGAAGCCTTTGATGAAGCGACACAGAAGTGGATTCCTGTAGACCCACTAGTCACGAAAACTGTGGGGAAGTCCAGAAAATTTGAGCCGCCGATGAGCGACTCTGAAAACAACATGAGCTACGTTATCTCTTTCGAGGACGATGGTTCTGCTCGGGATGTAACCAAACGATACGCCAAAGCATATAATGCGAAAATACGAAAAACCAGAGTCGAAGTAACCACCGATGGTGATAAGTGGCTGAAGAGAGTCATGAAAATGTACAAGCGATTACACAGACTTGATCGTGATCAAGTGGAGGACGCGGAGCTTGCGCGTAAAGAAGCTCAGGAAGGGTTACCACGAAACGTGCAGGACTTTAAGGGCCATCCCTACTATGCACTCGAGAGACATTTGCGAAGCCATGAAGTCATCCATCCTGAACGTGAAATGGGCAATATATATGCTGGTAGAGCTGGTAGCGAAAAGAACGTTGAGCCGATTTACAGGAGGGGTGATGTGCACGTTGTTCGAAGCGCCGACCGATGGTATCGATTGGGGCGAGAAATCATGGCAAGTTTTCTAATTATGTATCATGTCTACTGAACTCCATGTCTAATACAATAGCCGTCGGCAGGCCGGTGAACAACCGCTCAAGCGCGTGGCACTGCACCGTTCTCAATACCCTTCAAGGGAGGATGGTGGTGATACGCAAACTGAGGGAGATAATGACGAGGAAAATGCAGGAACATCGCTCTATGCATCCCATCAGACAACCGAGTACAAGCCACCATCAGTCGTTAACGGGAAGGTTCCCAAGAACGCCTACGGGAATCTCGATTTGTACGTTCCAAGCATGGTTCCAGCCGGCGCTGTCCATCTCAAGCATTCAGAAACCCAACGAGCAGCCAGGATTCTGGGGCTTGACTACGCGGATGCCGTGACTGGTTTTGCCTTCAAGGGCAGACATGCAACTGCCATAGTTGAGGGTGCAGTAGTGGCTTCCGAATACGCAGAAGCTGTGCGGGAGACACTTAATGGATTCGAAGATGAGCGCGTTCAAGCAGAGGAAGCAAGGCGAAGCTTGGAGGCACTAAGAATGTGGAAAAGATTGCTAGCTGGCTTGAGGATCCGAGAGAGAATCGAGGGGTATGAGATCGAAGGCGAGAGAGACGCCACTCATGATGAAGCCCTGAGTCAAGATGATGCAAGATCAAGCGAAGGAGGAGGTGGCTTCCTGCCGGATTCGGCTGGTGAACCTTTTGCAGAACCGACGGCAGGACGAGCTTTCTATCAGCACTCACCAAACGAAGAATCTGATCAAGAACATGATTGGTTGGCTCCTAAAGCATTCAATCGTCACAGCATCACCAGGACCCAAAGAACCCGCACAAAGAATCCTAGCGCTGAACGGGGCGAGAACCAGCAATCCGCGGGCTTCATTCGAGGAGAAGATGATGATGCAGAAGAGGCTTTGTTGGACATGCACCGCAAACCTGTTGAATACCGCACATCTGGCAAATTCAAGGATTGCGAAGGGGGTGGGTTTCTTATGGACGAGGATGACGTAGAAGCTTCCGAAATCATGCAGAGTCCGAAGCCAAGCGATGCTCGAGGAACGACTTTGCCGGATCCCGTTACCAGACATCCTGACCAGGACCGCGTACAACAGGCTTCTGGTCTGGAGCTGGCCGTGGGTACCGACGCGAGCTTGACTCAGGAAGTCCACCCAAACCTTTCCGAGGATTACCTTGAAGATACTGAAATCGGTCTTGCGGATGAAGACTTGGCTGAAGCAACCGTTCTACAGCAATCGTACGAGTCCGGCAGTTTTATGCTTAGAGAGACTGATCCAAAGCATATCGTCACTGGCCTCACTCCCACACCCAAAGACGATGGCACTCACAACAGCAGAATAAAGGATCAAGCAACCACGTCAGAGAGTCCAGGAGCAGATGAATCATGCTCAGTACGTTCGACCTTCGAAGTCGCTACTAAATCTGACTGCTCGGAAAACGATACTGGGTCACTATTAGCAGAGGACCCTTCTGATGAAGACGCGGATCCGGAGTGGCTTGCATAACTATTTTCAGTCAGGATGAGAGTCTTGCATACTGGGATCGGCGTTTGAGCGATTGGATATACCCCAAGTTGTGCGCTCTAAAGATGTTACAACGGTTATGTCGATATTCGTTGCTTGAAGGATGCTGTGGTCGTTGGGAGAACCAAAGTGCGTAGTTGAAACTGTAGGTCGCACAAGCAGTCTGCTTTATCTGTTAACGCCCGTTGTTCGAATCTGAACTATATCTGCCACGAGACGTTAAAATATAGACTCTCAAGTTTCACGATATTCTATTTGCGAGCCTGTTTCTTCTATACGTGCCCTCGAGTGCCATATTCTGCCTCTACAGCCAGACCATCAATCGGATCAGGCTTCTGCGTCTCAATTCTCCCACTTCCTTATCACTGTAGCAAGAGCAGTTCTGGCGAGCCTGTGACAAGTCACTCCTAATATGTAGGACTACCCATGTACAATGCAGATCGTAGTAGCGCTGCGTACAGCCGCACTACCCATTCGGCCACTTCATCCACCATGTCGTATCAGGAGCCAATCCAAGGTCCCACATCTTAACTGGCAATAATGGACACCCATAAACCTTACGATAAGCTATACAGACGCACGAGCCGGAATGCGGGTTATCATCCCGGTGGAAGATGTAGTATCGTGGCGCCTCTGATTAGCCTCGGAGAGGTACTATTGCAGAGCTTATCCATTATCCTGGGTTCGTACTGATTTGCGCAAGGGTTTCATCTGCGGGCACTCCCGAAAGAGAACCAGTCAAGCAGCTGAGACTAATTAGCACCGTCAGCGGATAAATGCTACCCGCCGTGGGGCTTTCATTCAGTAGAGAACCACATGGCATTCAGCAATCCGTCGTGGAGGGCAGAGAGATATAAAGCAACAATACGTTGAGATGTTGTGCAGCCCTTTATCGACTGTTGCCTAGCACGTTGACATTGATAATGCTCTGTCCGTCACGCCTCCTGACTCCCAAGTCTCTCGCTCTCGCTGTCTTGTCTCTGCTTCCGGGATTGACGACAGGGGCTGCTATAAGGCAAATGAATGTCACCAGTCTTGCTCACTCGGATGCCGAATGCACAACTAGTAAGGACTGGCTGGGATATCAACTTGTTGCCGAAGACTGCAACGGAGCCGTCAATCGATTGCGCAACGTCGAAGTGTCCCGGCATTGGCTCGAACAGTATGAGTTCCTAGGTATTGGTGCCGAGCCCATATCCAAGTTCAGGACGATGCAAACACCTAGGAGATACACTGTCCGTAAGTCCTCACGTCGCTTTATAGTAGGTACGGGGAGGCCCTGGTCGCTGATTATGCTCTGGCAGGCGCCTGTACGCTCGTGATCGCCATGCTTGATATATTCGGAGAGGGAGATCTGCCGAACCCACCACCAGGACCACTCTACGATACGGATGTGGCGACGTTTCGTGAGATATCTCTGTATGCAGATAGCATTGATCTCTCGTGTGTGGTTCTCCGACACGGTGGGGGGTACAGGATGGCTGGTGGGTTATTCCCGTCCGACATTTTGGGTCTTGAGTGAGGACGGCATGTGCTTATTGGTGTGCACTAGGCGACTGGGGCAGTATAGGGGTGCTTATCATGTCCACTGAGTCGTACGTGAACAGACTCATCCCACCTGGTGTATCACCGGCGTTCGCCACGACTTTTGGCTTGCCGAATGTCCTCAATGCTAGCGATGCTACTTCAGCAGCCTCCTTGACGAGGTAAACTCAGCATTGACAGCATGACAGGTAGAATGCCGGAGGTTGGATGCTGGTCTTGGGTGATGGAAGGTTCTTGTAAATTCATCAAATACCCCTGTCATTTCTGGCTATATGTGTTGAAAACCTTGGATGCTGGATAACGCTGATGTAGGCGAACCTCATAGAAATCCATAGCATTCTCCCGGAGTATCTGGCCGTGTGCCGTGAGCTGGTGAATACGTTAGCGTGATATTCACCAATACTATATATCGACGCGCCAATGTGAGTGACTCCGGGCATGCTACTCTCACTCACATCCGTACATCTTCAGTTCTAAGCACTTATCAACGATGGAGAACAGCAGTGTGATCGACCCAAGACTGCTGGTAGAAGCAATATCCAAAGCTATGCTCTCTCACGACGGCTCAGTTGATAATCACGAACGCTATCAGGAGCTAGCTCATTACCTACGTGAGAATGCTTATGAGATCGCAATGAATGTGATCTACTCACAACCGCCTCCCGACGCTCCTCAAGGTAGACAAGTCTCCACTCAAACCATGCGATCCGCAGCAACTAATGCAAACAGACGATATGCCTGATCAAACGCTTTACCCTGTTATCGACCCCAGTTACTACAGCGGCAACGCTTCTCCTGGTAAATAGGTGTCTGCTCAAACCAGGCAACCTGCAGCAGCTAACACAATCAGATGGATTGCCGTATTACGGTGTTCCGCGTGCTGGTGGTTCTGATCTCCACACTTCTCCTGGTAAATAGCTTTCTAGTCAAACCGTGTAACCTGTTGCAGCTAATGCACTCTCAGATGGAATGTCGTACGAAGATCTCGCGTATGCTCCTGGTCCTAGTCACTTCAATAGCAACACTTCTCCAGGTAAATAGATCTCTGCTCAAACCAGGAAATCTGCAGCAGCTAACGCAACTAGACGGAATGTCTTATCACAATACCGCCTCCACAGGTCAAACATAGCATTTCCTTGCCCATTTGACCAGTAGCTAACTAGATGAGTAGATGAATCAACTGTCCAACGTGTTCCTGTACCTGTGTCCCAGCCTCCAGTATGGGTAAAACAGGCCAGCTACGTAGACATCGATGCCCTTTTGGGTCATGCATCATCACTAGCCGACAGCGACTACCAACAGCTAGCTAGTAGCCCATATAACGATCTGTGGATGTCTGTGTACGGAATTGACCCACAAGTACTGGACAGCTTTGTCTCCAAGATCAAATTCGATCACATGGTACGACATGGCGCGCTACTTATTGGGGACCATCTATTTGCAGAACGCTCCTATGAAACCAGTCAAGGACGTATCACAGTGGAGAAGGTAGCTACTGTAAGTCCATTCGCAAACTCGCTAGAGCGTACTTGATACTAAAAGATTGCTCTTTCAGATCGTGACGGACGTACCCAAAGGTCAGCAGGGCCCTGACATTGTCATCACTTGCACAAGCCCCACAGGAGGTCCACAGACTATGCAGATACAGAACTGTTCCGGCCCTGCAAGCATCCTCCAAGCGTTCAACGCACTGCAACCGCCGGACCATTATAGCTATCAAGGTTGCTGGCAGAATCTGAAGGTCCGTCGCGCCGATCTGATGCTGGGGACGTTGTACAACGTCCGCCAGGCATTTGGGTACTACCAGATGGTGATGGATAGATACGCGTTGGAGTCGGGGACGCGATATAGGGAGACAAGAAACAAGAAGAAATCAGTGGATGTGTAGTCTTTAGACATACAAATGGGAGGGCTTCTAGTAGCATAATTGAGCTGTTATTGTTTTCCTCTGCAACAATTATTAATGCCATTACACTATTTCTATGTTGGTGCACTCAATCCTTGGCATGTGTGAAAGAACGCAAAGACGCAAAGACGCAAAGATGTTGGACGAAATCACCAGTAAAGATCCATAGCTGAAGCGGCAAAGCGTTAAAGACATTTGTAAAAGAACGCAAAGATAGAACGACAGAAAGCTGAAGAACTAAATTACCAGTAAAGACACATAGCTAAAGAGACATATATACAATTAAAGACGTCTGGAAAAGAACGCAAAAACGCAAAGACGCAAAGTTGATGGACTAAATCACCAGCGGAGACACATAGCTGAAGCAGCAAACCGTTAAAGCGTTCTTCTCCTTCAATGGGGAGACCGAAGCGCAGGGCCCGGAGAAGCCCCCACCACCCCTGGGCTTATGTGGGATGCGAGGGACCCCTGGAAAGTGAATTATGCGCCGATGGAAGCTGAGACGACAAATATAAGGGCGTAAGGGATTCCAGAAAACCCATGGCCAAAAAGGCCGAACTCAACACGGTCCCGATAGCCTACAATTGCAGAATACTGATCATATCTAGGGTATAGATTGGAGGCTTGCAGTGTTGTTGTAAGGCTGTTACATGCCCACATCCGAGTGGTCTTGGCATGCCTTGGCAATGTCTCCAACCGAGCTGAGCTTGCGGCTGGCTTGGAGTGGGAGCGGGCCAGGGATTGGGTGTGCTTAGCGAAGGTGCTTAAAGTGACGCTGTGAGGCTGCACGGAAGATGAGCAGAGCCTACGAAAGCACAGGCACGCCGCACAGCTGAAAGACTCACAGCTAGGTGCACCAATCACACCAGCTTCCTGTGGGCTAGACCTTGTTATGCTGTTAAAAGCCCCCGACCCTGTATGGGGCCGTTTTCGACTCCGCTACGCCCTGCCTGATGTTGACTCTTGCAAGGCTACTTCATTGTCGCTCATACTTATAACGCTTTCTTTGCCTTCATGAACTTTTCCCTGGGTATATATATCTTTACATATCCGCCGCGTCCCGTTGCCAGGTTCCTAGTAAGGCCAGAAAACAAGCTGTGTCGAGCTATTTGCCACGGAGAATAAAGGTGCGAAAGTGCTCAACCTTCCATGATACAGCCCCGTGAGCGAATTGTCAACAAGTCTTTCCAAGCTACGAACAACTCGAATTTTCCACAATCCGCTGACGCCTCTAATTCAGACCTACAGACGCAGCACTTTCAGTGCTCCCTTCCCGCATTCTCAATTACCCGACGCCGCTCTTTAGGCCTACCATGGCCAGTCTCCTCTATCCAACGCTCACGGCGTTCGCCCTCCTTCCCTTACAAGCTTTCTCAGCCGCTGCGCCTAAAGTCTTCGGGCTCGACTTCGTTAAAGTCAAGAGGGATGCAGAAGCTACGACATCACAGTTTGACCGCCGTGCCAGCTCGGTAACAGAGGCTCTTTATAATACGCAGCTGCTCTACATTGCCAACGTCACGATCGGTAAGTGAATTTCGAGCAGCTTTTACACCCTTCTGAGCTTCTCAGGCAGTTTGAAATATGTCCTAGCAGTATCTGCTTCTTGGGCATGCTTCTTTGTTCGATCCATTGACCCAAAGAAGAAATGCTGACTTCTAGGTTTCTCAGGCACTCCGCCACAAATTTTGTCGCTACAATTGGACACCGGAAGCAGCGATCTATGGGTGCCGAGCTCATCTTCCGACCTCTGCGCTGGTCAGGGTTGTTCCGTGTGGGGATCTTTCAACGGCGATGTTTCGAGCTCGTACCAACCACTAAACCAAGCGAGCCCATTCCGAATCTCATACGGGGACAACAGCGCATACTCAGGCGTCTATGCCTTCGACACGGTCTCAGTTGGGGGTGCCACAATGGACAATGTCACCTTTGCCGTCGTCGATACAGCGACAAACGTCGTCGGCGAAGGGGCAGACAGTCATAACGGATTGATGGGCATCTCATTCGACATTGGAGAGGCTGGAGTCGAATCAGGCATATTGACGAGGCCTTATCCCGGGATTATCTCTCAATTGAAGAAGAACAAGCAGATCAATACCCGCGCTTACAGTCTTTGGCTCAACGATATCAAAGCCGTCTCAGGATCGATCCTTTTCGGAGGCGTCGATAAGTCAAAGTATACCGCACCACTGTTGGGCCTCCCAATAGTAGGCACGAACTCAAGCGACTACGCGAAGATCGATCGTCTAGCAGTTGAGTTTACTGGTCTTTCGCTGTCCGACGCAAAAGGAACAACCCAGCTTGGCGGCAGCTTCATCCTCCCGGCTATCCTCGACTCTGGCACGACCACAACGCTGCTCCCTCCAGATATCGTCCAAGACATATGGAACAGCGCCGGCGTTGTCACCGACCCAGCCATCCAAATCCCCCTCATAGCCTGCGACTTAGGCAAGGCATCAGCCTCCTACGTCTTCGCCTTCGGCGGCGACAGCGGCCCGAAGATCAACGTTTCCCTCAGCCAACTCGTCACCCCGCTGCCCGTCAGTCTCACCTTCAAGGATGGCACCCCTGCCTGCCACTTCGGCATCACCAAGTCCCCCGACGGCAGCATCGTCCTCGGCGACAGCTTCCTCCGCTCCGCCTACATCGTCTACGACCTCGACAACAAGGTCATCGCCATGGCGCAAACAAACCTCAACGGCGGCGCCGCCAACATCCAGGAGATCTCCGGCTCCAGCCTCCCAGGCGTCAGCACCGTGCTGCCGTCCATGACCCTGCCGGCATCGCTCGCCTTGGCGACCGCGGTAGCGACGACCCAGATTGGCGGCCTTACTGCATCGCCGACGATTGCCAGTAATGGGCAGCTGACCGAGTTACCGGGCAAGGCGTCTTTCACACCGTCGGCGGCAGCAGGTGGGGCAGGAGGGTCAACGGGAGCTGCAGGCACGGTGGTGGCGAACACGGATGTGGCTTTCGCCGTCTTTGGGGTTGTGTCGCTGTTGACGGTCCTGGGTGGGAGCACTTTCTTGATGTTTGCATAGAAGGGTTTGGGGCATTCAGCGTGGTGTAATGGGGGCGCTTGCATAGTATAGTCATGAATAAAAGCAGATTATATTCCTTGAATTGCTTCTCTATATACTGTTATTGTTCCCTCTAGAAAAACATCCTTCCCAAATCGTCAACGCTATTACTAGCCCAGCTATCCGATATGCTAACCCCGAGACCTGGCTGCACCAGCACCCAATAGCCCTTTGACACCGCAGAAAAACGTATCAACGAGATGGCGATGGGCTGCATAACCATCGGAGGCTCAACGTCAAAGCCCCAACACCGTCAAAGCGCATCTTTGACACCATTCCAAACCCCCAAGAAGAGCAACCTAGAGAGATGGGCATCCCGTGAGGGCCGCCCAGCATATCCAAACACCCACTAGCAAACCGCACAATCTTGACTCCAACTATCAACACCATCTCACCTCGCCCCATGCCCGGAGAGCTGCATCGCGAGTCTGAACCTCCGCTGTCCCTCAGCCACCCCGTCTTCCAACGATCTCTCCTGTCTCCGCGTGCATGCACGCCACCGCCGCTCTGTATGACTGTCGATTTGGGATGGACTTCTCCGTTTCTGCTCTGGGCGATACCTGAACAACCACTCTGCTTATGAACCCAAGAGCCTAGTGGTGCGGCGCGATATGATATTCTGCGGGCGGGAGTTGGGTGGTAAATACCGCAACGGCGACAGGAGGTGCCAGAGGGATGGTGTGAGTATTGGCGCCGGCGTTCACTACGTTTGGGGCGGCTGCTGCAGCAGGGCCGATTGAGGAGTACTTGAAGACCGTTAGGACTGCATTGACTGTGGTCGCGGTAGCTTTGGCGGCGATGTGGTAGAAATCTGTGACTCGGCCTCTTCCGTTTACACGACAACACATTGGGCACTCTAGCCAATTCATGCCCGTAGGCAAAGCGTCATTCAGTCTTCCCGGCACAACATAAGCATGGTATTCGATGTTCATCCTCTTGGCTCTGTCCAAGGCACGTGATCCGAATCATCTTCCGTGTCATCTATCTCAAAGCCTCTCGGACTAGTGACGAGCTCTTCTTCGTCTTTCCTCCTTCCGTAGCCACGTTCCAAAGCCGTGTCTGCCCGACTTGGGTAAGGCGTATCGCAGCGATGGCTCTTGAGGCTCGGGTAATAGCGCCTGTAGGAGAAGTATGCAACCAGCAGCCCCAGCAAAGAGCCAACGGTAACATCGTATACATCATGTCGGTAGTCTTCGCAGCGAGAAATGGCGATCAAGGCCGCGCCGATGAGTGGAGCCAACGCCAACAGTACCCTGGCAAGATCTGTCCGTGGGCGGAAGACGTGCATTTGGCCTGCAAGAAATCTGAGATCATTAGTATGCCATAGAGGTCGAAAGGTTGGCTGGTCAACGTACAGAGCCAAGTATCCAAGACCACTGAATGCGAAGCTGCTATGCCCGCTTGGAAAGCTCCTCCAACCATCATGTAGTCTGTGATGATTCGTCTGCGTGCAAACTTCGATGGTGACCAAAGCGTGCTCCGGGGTCCCCTTTTTAGGTATACAGCGAGCGATGAGATCCGGCCTTGGTCTACCGACAGCGTTCTTGATGATGTTCGTGAGAAATGACGCGAATATCAGGCTGACTAGTAGGCCGAGGATCGACACATGAGCCTTGTGCACGCCAGGCCGGAAGACGAGAGCCCATAGTAGGAGGAGCGTCAGGGGTAAGCCGCCAGCGTAGACTATGTTCCAGATTGATGGTACTCGTTCGACCTCTGCAAAAGGAAATTGGATTGCAATGTTGTCGAGGGAGAACATGCGGTGGAAGGGCTCAGCGATCATCTCAAGGAAGATATAGCCCGTCAGTAGCAGCGCAAAGCCAACATAGTCCGCGGCATAAGATCTCTGCCAGAACCTCGTAATAGAGCCCAATATGCCGGGGTCCTGGATTTTGGTGGCCGTCCCGCCATTCGCTGCGGAGTAAGATCGAGCCATGTCGGACTCCGAAGCGCGTAAGATCGTGAACTCATCAAGATGTTGTCGTGGCGCATGATGGCTGCAGGTCCATTGTGATGATCTGCAGTCCTACATCCAAGTGATCGACTAAGGATCGACACTAGCGTCAACCCCGGATTCCATCCATGGTTGTTGAAGAAGTACTTCGTATCTTCGTACATTACCGAACCTGTGCAATGGTTTAGGTGCTTGTTTGGCTTTCTGTTTGTCCTCGTCTCGTACAATGGTCGATCAGCCCCAGCCCGGCGCCATCAGCGCCGCCTTCCCTGCTCCACCGCCCTTTTACAAACACTTCACGCCCGAGAACCTCGCGAGCCTGCAGGAAATCCAAGCCTCTGCATCTTCCTCCGCGGAAGAACCGTCATCCGACGACCCTGCCCAGCCGCCTTCATCCATTGACCTCGATGCCCTCCCTCTCGAGCTCCGCTACTTAATACCACCTGCCCCTCCTACAGGCCAATACCGCTCATTCGATACCGTTGAGGACGTAAGAGCTCCCTCCCATTTCCTTTCTAACCACCTCGCTCACAACTCACAGGCCGCTCCAGCGCTGCCGGAACCCTCCCCACCGGACCCACAGCGTCTCAAAGCCCTGACCCGCTCCCTCCTACTCCACTTTCTATCCCTATCGCACATTCTAGCCACGAATCCAGTGGATTATCCCGCGAAATGGGATGAGATCCGGGATGTCTTCTTGGAGGCGCATAGAGTGATTACTGAGTATCGACCGCATCAGGCGAGAGAGACTTTGATACAGATGATGGAGGAGCAGGTCAGACAGGGAAGGGAGGAGATTCGGATTTGTGGGGAGACCGAGGAGAGGGTTAGGGAGGCGTTGGGGAGCTTGGGTAAGGATTTGGAGGTTGCGGAGGTGGAGGGAGGGAGCAAAAGGAAGAGAGAACGGGGAAAGGCTTGGGAGGAGAGGAGGGTTTGGGAGATGTTAGAGAGGGAGGTTGGAGGCTGATAAGAAAACCATCAAGTGAGAATTGGAGAATATCCCGTAATCTCGGGGGAGAGGGGATCCCTCCAATGTCTATTTACTTGCTAAGGTACTGAGGGGTAGCCATGGGTGCAGCTTCTTCCAGTTCCGCTCTGTTCAGCACCATTCCAAGGCCTAGAATAGACCGGCCGCCCTCAGACCTTCAGGTCCGTAGCCTGCGTATCCTTGAGATGCTCCGAGTACTTAGCTAGTGTCGCTTGTACCGGACCGTTCGGTCCACAGTACTGCTCCACCTGTTGCGGAGCGCGTCCGACAAATGTTTTGGGGTCTAGCAATTGCGGGAGATTGTCGAGGATCGGCGCAAAGAAGGGTTCGGCCTGGATCCTGTCAAGTAGGTCATTATCTTCTCCATGTAGCTTGACCTGTGCTGCGGCTTCGTGCGAGAGACGTCTATGGAAAGCGTCAGCAGTCATTCTTGACACTTTATGGATTTCACCGCACACCGGATGTGCTCATGCGCTTCCTGCCTCGATTGACCCTTGTCGACCATGGCCATGATAATGTTCTCTGTGGCCATGAATGGAAGCTCGACATGGAGTCTCTTCTCTATCACACCGGGATATACGACGAGCCCGGAAAAGATGTTATCGAGGATAAGCATGAGCGCATCTGCGCAGAGGAACATCTCAGGGATGTACATACGCCTGGCAGCGCTGTCATCAAGCGAGCGCTCGAGCCACTGCTCGGCGTATGTGTCCGTGGCGTTGAGGCTCAGATTGCACAAATACCTGCCAATACTGCACATACGCTCCGCGCGCATAGGGTTACGTTTGAAGGCCATGGCGGAGCTTCCTATCTGGTCTTTGCCAAAAGGCTCTTCTAGTTCTTGGGCCGTTGCAAGTAATCTTATGTCAACGCCAATTGTCCGGCAGATTGCACCAAAGGTTTTCAGAGGATCTGCGACGTCTATGTCGACGCTTCTTGAGTAAGTCTGACTCGAGATGGGATACGCTGAACTGAAGCCTGCCTTCTGCGTGACAATTCGGTCTAGCTCTTCAACTTTGTCGTGGTTGCCATTGAAGATAGCGAGGAATGAAGCTTGGGTTCCGGTGGTGCCTTTCACACCACGAAATTCAAGATCGGATCTCGCACGTTCAAATTGCTTGAGAGATTTGACGAGATCCAGTAACCATAGAGTGGCGCGCTTTCCGACTGTTACGGGCTGCGCTGCCTGGCCGTGAGTAGCGCCCAGAGTTGGTAGGTCTTTGTACTCAAGAGCGAATTGATTGAGCTTATGTATTATCCTTGCGAGCTTTGGGATGAGTATATCCAATCCGTCGCGCAAGAAAATAAGATCTGCATTGTCGGTCACATCTAAAATCCATTAGTCGGTCAACGAATATAAACAGGGCTGGAGTCCCTCACAGCAAGACGTTGCGCCCCAGTGGATGATGCCAGCTGCATCTGGAGCCACCTGACCGAACGCATATACGTGGGCCATGACATCGTGACGTCGCTTTAGCTCCTCTGCAGCTGCGGTCTTGAAGTCCTCGTCTGTCATGATAATATGATCCTTCAGCTGCTTGAGGGCTTCGTCGCTGATGTCGAGGCCAAGCTCTTTCTGACCCTCGGCGAGCCAGATCCAGAGTTGACGCCATGTTGAGGCACGAGTACGAGGAGAGAAGAGTTGGAGCATCTCCTTACCTAAACAATCACCTGGTCAAATTGCCGCCTGTTCTTAAGTCCAAAGTAACACTCACTGGCATAACGCCCGCTGAGGGGAGACTGCCATATGTCGTAGTCTGCCATTTTCAAGGCGGAATGAAGGATGGACGAAATGATGGAGGGTGACGAGCTAGCAAGAAGTAGGTTTTGTACACATGCATCAATGAGTTAAAGTAGTCGGTGAGTTGAGCGAAGATGTGAAAATTTGACGAAGTGGGTTTCCAGCAATAATGTTGAGCTTTGATATCTCCACTTCAAGAGAATCTATAGACTTTCCACCTAATTTTTCATGTGTTTGACTCAAGTAGATCGGCATCCAGTGTGTAGAAAAAAGGTCTAAGCTTTCATTCACTATGTCTTCGTGTTGTGTCTACTGTATGCGAAAATATCGTTACAACTACAACACCAATCAAGAAAGTCGAGGGGTGGGAAGCCTGTACGTAGCTGATTTGCAGTACCGGAGAAAGTGTAAGGAAATTCAACGTTAGCAAAATGTTTCGAGGGCCGAGCCCTAGTACTATAACCCTACCTCAATCAGACCACTTTAGGGCGGGCCTTCAATTCTTATCAGTATGGCACACCAGAAGGCAGAAAGTGCATTAATTCATTTTCGCATTTTCACCACCATGTCAAAGCCGCTTTCCATGGTCGAATGAGGTCAAATTTTAGATCATGACAGAATCACTATAGTGTCTGT
>JAABUS010004676.1_pt1 | contig 19289 bp, 18 predicted proteins | sample 5560161 | NCBI WGS metagenome assembly JAABUS01 (sample SAMN10711885, study PRJNA513376) | rock metagenome | isolation source: Antarctica rocks | place: Antarctica: Victoria Land, Trio Nunatak nord | collected 2016-01-04 | reverse complement strand
AGAGCATCTCGACCATCTCCCGCATCGCCAGGTTGAACAGCCCCATCGCCCGCAGCACGAGCGCCGGCGCCGCCTGCACCTTCGGCCGCCCACCCGCCGCCGCGAAGACCAGCTCGACGAAGCGCCGGGTTGAGACCGTCTCCGGACCCGGCAGGTTCCAGGCCCGCCCCAGGGCCTCCTCCCGCGCCCCGAGCGTCACGAGCGCCCGGCCGATGTCCGGCGCGTAGCTGTAAGTGTGCGGCAGGTCCGGGTCGCCGGCGACCTGGGCCGACTTGCCGGCGATCGCCCGCCCGAAGATCGTCGCGCCGGCCGCCGAGTCGATGACCCGCGGCCCGAAGAAGTCCGAGGCCCGGCCCGCCGTCGCCCGAACCGTCCCCGCCCAGTGGGCCGCGAACAGCCGCTCCGTCATCTCGGCCCGGACCCGTCCCTTGCGGGTCCGGGCCGCCGCCGGCAGGTCCTCGGTCAGCGGTCGGCCGCCGGTCGGCCCGTAGAGGTAGACGTTCTCCATCGCGACCAGCTTCGCCCCGGCCGCGGCGGCCCCCTCGATCACGGCCGCCCGCAACGGCGGGAAGAGCTCCGGCCACTGATGGTAGGGCGGGTTGAGGGCGAAATAGACGACGGATACCCCGGCGCTCGCCGCCCGGGCGAACCCATGGTCGGTCACGTCCCCCGCCATCACCTCGACCCCGTCGCCGACGGAGGCGCGACCGCTCCGGTTGACGACCCGGACCCGGCGGCCCGTCCGGGTCAGTTCGTCGGCGACCGCCAGCCCGACCGGCCCGGTCCCGAAGACGACGTGCAGGTCGCCGACGCCGGCATCGTCGCTGCTCCGCATCGACTCGCTCATGGCTGGACCAGCCCAAGGTCGCCCACGGCCGGGGCGACGGGCCGCGAGCGGTGGGTCAGGACGACCATCGCCACCCCTGTCAGCACGGCGAAGACCAGCGCGCCGCTCGCCCCGAAGACCGCGTAGCCTCGCTCGACGTCGACCCCGATCGACCACGTCACCAGCCAGCCGACCGGCCAGGCGACCGCCACCGTGACCGGCCAGAGCACCGCCCGCGGCTGCCGGCTCCGCAGCGTCAGCCACTGCGCCACGCCGACTGCGCCCCCGGCCAGGGCCGCCGAGAGGAGATCGCCGATCGACCCGACGACCTCGATCGCGAGCAGCCCGCCCAGCGGGAACCCGAGGAAGGCCAGCACCCAGAACGCGAAGAATCGCCCGTTGCTCATCGTGTCGCTCCCATCTCATCGACGGCCGGCGCATCGCGCCGGCTCTCGTTCCCGGCCAGACCGGCCAGCTGCCGGTCCGTGCCGTTGGTCGTTCCGTGTCCAGCCGCATACGGCGCGAGGATCTGCATCATCAGCTCGACCCCCTCGCCGGTCGGGTCGTCGTCCGGTGTCTCGGAGCCGGCCTCCGCGAAGGCCAACCAGAACTCGGAGACCAGCATCAGCGTCGTCGCCAGCCGTGGCAGCGTCGCGCCGTCGTCCGGGATGATCAGCACCCCGGCGTCGCTGAACGCCTCCAGGAGTTCGCCGGTCCCCTCGACGCCCCGCTCCCGCAGCAGCCGGAACCGCGCGGCGAGCTCCGGGTCCCGGCGCGTCAGGGCGCCGAGCTCCCGGTAGAAGAAGCGGTAGTGCCAGAGGCCGGCGTAGACCTCGTGGACCGTCGCCCGGACATCGGCGAGCGCCGGCATCCGGTCCGCCGGCAGCGAGTTCGACGCCGCCCAGTGCGCGTCGATCCGTGCGAAGATCGCCCGGATGATCTCCTCCTTGTTGCGAAAGTGGTAGTAGAGGTTGCCGGGGCTGATCCCGGCCGCCCTGGCGATGTGGTTGGTCGAGACGGCCGCTGTCCCCTGCTCGTTGAACAGCCGTCGCGCCTCGTCGGCGACCCGGTCCCGCGTATCCTGTGTCGCCATCCATCCTCCTCGTTAGAGCAATTACTCTCCCACACGGGATACGCCCAGTTCGAGCCAATATCAAGAGTATTTGCTCTAATCGTCCTTGGGACGATCCGGGTCGGCTACCGAGCGGCCGGCCGCGGTTGTGCCGCTGGCGGTGATCCGCCGAGCGGCAACGCGACGTACCGTCTGCGGGTTCGCGACCGGCGTCGAGACGCCTCGTACGGCGCTGTCCGGTCTCAGGGCCGGATCGTTACGGTCTTTCCCCGGATTGATACCCGCTGTTTACCCGTTCCACGCCTCGACGGTGCTACCGTTCAACGCAGACGTTTCCATGAGACCACCGGATCCCGGTCCCGGGCGCGACCGATTTCCTCCCCTGCGCGACCAGAAAGGCTCGGCCGTTGAACGGGAACCGCGACCATGTCAGCCAGGGTGAGCCGGACGACCACGGTGCCAGCCATCCCTCCGGTTCCCGCGGGGCAGCCTTCCGGACCCGGACCGTTCACGCCGGCCAGAGCGGCGGCCCCGTCCGGCCGGTCAGCGCCCCGATCGAGTTCGGGACGTCGTACGCCTTCGCCGACGCCGCGACGGCCGACGGCGTGGCCCAGACCGGCGCGCCGCTCTACGCCCGCGACGGCATGCCCAACGTCCGCGCCCTGGAGCGGGCCGTCGCCGACCTCGAGGGGGCGGACGACGCCGTCGCGACCGCCTCGGGGATGGCGGCCCTGTCCCTGACGATGCTGACGCTGCTCTCGGCCGGCGACCACGTTGTCCTCAACGCCGGCTGCTACCAGGACACCGTCAGCCTGCTGGAGGGCCACTTCACCCGCTTCGGCGTCGGCGTCACGGTCGCCGAGCGCAACGACCCGGACGCCGTCCTCGCGGCGATGACGCCGACCACTCGGATCGTCTTCAGCGAGACGATCACCAACCCCGGCATCGTCGTGACCGACATCGCCGCCATCGCCCGGGCATTGCGGCCGTCCGGCGCCCTGCTCGCGATCGACAACACCTTCGCCACCCCGGCGCTCTGCCGCCCGCTCACCCACGGCGCCGACCTCGTCCTCCACAGCGCCGGCAAGTTCCTCGGTGGCCACCACGACGCCACCGGCGGCATCGTCGCCGGGCGCCACGATCTGATCGATCCGATCCGGCGGGCCGGCTACCTGTTCGGTCCCCTGCTCGGCCCGCTCGACGCCTGGCTGATCCTGCGCGGCATCCGGACCCTCGCCCCGCGCCTGTCCTGGATGAGCGCCTCGGCCCTGCGCGTCGCCGCCGCGCTGACCGCCCACCCGGCGATCTGCGCCGTCCGCTACCCCGGCCTCCCGGACGCCGACCGCCGCGACATCGCCGGCCGCACCCTGCCGCGTGGCAGCGGCGCCATGCTCGCCTTCGACCTCGCCGGCGGGACGGACGCCGCCGTCGCCTTCACCCAATCCCTGCGGACGATTCCCTACGTCGCCAGCGTCGGCGGGACGGAGACGATCATCTCCTTTCCGCCGCTGCCGCCCAGTCAGGGGACCGGTGAGCCGGCCCGCGACCACCGCTGCGCCACGCTGCGGATGTCGGTCGGGCTGGAAGACCCGGCCGACCTGATCGCCGACATCACCCAGGCCCTCGACCGTCTCCCGATCTCTCCGACCCGCTCGCCGGCGACCGCCGGAGGCACCGCCGCCGCCAACGGCCGCTCCCATGAAACGAGTCCGGACCATGACACTTAACCGTCGTCTGCTCACCCTGCTCGCCGGCCTCGTCGCCGGTCTCGTCGCGACCGCCTCCCTCGCGCTGTTCATGATCGCCGGGCGGTACTTCCTCGGCGTCACGCCGCCGCCCGAGGCGATCCCGGACCGCGTCGCGCCGCTCCTCAGCATCCAGACGTTCTTCGGGCTCTTCAATGACTACGGCGGCTACAACGGCCTGAAGAAGTTCGGCATCCGTTCCGGCACGACCGGCGTCGTCGTCGCCGGGCTGGTGGCCGGGCTCGTCTACCCGCTGATCGCCGAGAGCGTCCGCTCCCGCCGGGCCGGGACCGGCTGGTTCGGCATCCCGAAGCACGGCCTCGCCTTCATCCTCGGCGCGACGCTCGTCCTCTGGCTCGCGTCCGTCATCTTCCTCTGGCCGGTCCTCGTCACCAACTTCAAGGGGCTTCCGCCCTTCGATGCCCGGCTGGTGACGATGGGCTGGTATCTCCTGTCCTATGTCGTCGGGTTCGGGGTCGTCCTGCTCGTGGCCTACCGCCTCATCACGGAGCGGGTGGGCGTGGCGACGGTCGCCCCGGCGCCGGTCGCGACGCCCGTCGAGCGCGACATCGAGATGGTCACGGCGCGAATGGACGCCGGGGCCGTTTCAGGGGCAGCCGCACCGCTGCCGGCGTCCCGTCCGGTCATCGCCCGTCACCCGCTCCCGGTCGCCCGGCCGGTCGCGCGCCGTTCACTCCTCGCGGTCATCCTGGCCGGCATCCTGGTCCTGCCATCGTGGGCGCTGTTCCGCCGCCTCTACGGCATGGCCGCCTTCGCCTACGACGGCCGACCCTACAGTGGGACCGGCATCCAGCCGATCACCCCCAACGCCGAGTTCTATTCGGTCACCAAGAACGTCATCGACCCCCGCATCTCCACGGGCGTCTGGCGGCTGGAGGTCTTCGGGCGCGTCAACGTCCCCCGGACCTATAGCTACGACGATCTCACCCAGCTCGCGCCGTACGAGCAGGAATCGACGCTGATGTGCATCAGCAACCGGATCGGCTCCGGCCTGTTCAGCAACGCGCTCTGGGACGGCGTCCAGCTCCGGACCATCCTCAACGAGGCCGGGGTGCAGGAGGGCGCCGTCGAGGTCAAGCTCTACGGCGCCGACGGCTACATCGACACCTTCGCGATCGACAAGGCGCTGGACTCGACGACGATGCTGGCCCACACGATGAACGGCGAGCCGCTGCCGCAGAAGCACGGCGGCCCGGTCCGGCTGCTGGTGCCGGGGCTGTTCGGCGAGAAGAACATCAAGTGGATCACCGGCATCGAGGTCGTCGACTACGACGCCAAGGGCTTCTACGAGCAGCAGGGCTGGGGACCGAACTTCGCCCCCTACACCCGCTCGGACTTCTACAGCCCGCAGGTCGCCGGCAACAACCGCTTCCGCGACCCGTTCCAGGCCGGCCAGCGCGTCACGGTCAAGGGCCGCGCCTTCGCCGGGGACCGTGGTCTCCAGCGCATCGAGTTCAGCCCCGACGATGGCCAGACCTGGCAGCCCGTCCGCGTCACCTACCCCGGCACCGACCTGACATGGGTGTTCTGGGAGGCCGACTGGCAGGTCCCGAACCAGCCCGGCGAATACGTCGTCTCGTCCCGCGCCGTCGATGGCAATGGCGACCCGCAGATCCCCGAATTCCAGGATACCGTCCCCCAGGGCGCCCACGGCTACCACCGCGTCACCGCCACCGTCCGATGACTGGTTCGGTTCAGTTCGTGCTGGCCTTGCCGTAAGCCGCGGGACGAGTATGCTGGGAGGAGATGGCACGGTCACTGACATGGTCATCTCCAGGCTGGCCCCGGGCGTATTCGATGGGAGGAAGGTCAGAGTGAGCGAGCCGTATCCTGTCCTCGGTCTCAACCTCGAAGGGGCCTCCCGAGTCGTCGGCGTATCGAAGAGCACCCTCCGGTCCTGGCGATCCGCCAAAATCTACCGCTCGTCGTTCGACGATGAATTGTCAGATGGGCTGGGACCGGATCTCTTCGGTTTCCGGGACCTGGTCAGCCTCCGTGCTCTGGCGGACCTTCGCCGTGATCTGGCGCTGCGTGCAGACGATCTTCGTCGTGCCGGTCGGTACCTCGGTGACCACCGCGACATCCCATGGACGGACCTGGGGTTCGGCGGCCTCGGCCGACACCTCGTCCTCCGCGATCCTGCGACCGGACGGTGGGACACCACCCACATCGACGAGATCCGATCGATCGACCTGTCGGGCCTGATCGAGGAAGTCCGTCTGGGCGTGGAGGCTGCTCTCCAGCGATCCCCCGAACAGATCGGACGGATCGAGCGCCATCGCGGCGTCCTCCGCAACAAGCCGGTGATCGCTGGCACCCGGATCCCGGTCGTCGCGATCCGTGAGCTCGCTGACGCCGACTATTCGACGCTAGCGATCATCGACGCCTACCCGCATCTCCATGTCGCCGACGTCGAAGCCGCACTCGCCTACGCTTCCAGCGCGCATGTCGCCTAACGAATGGCCTCAGGACGAGACCGCCCATTCCAGTTCCTGATCGACGAGAACGTCCAGTCCGGTGTCGCGGAAGTGATCTGGTCCTTTGGATATCAGGTGTATGGGTCGCGCCGGTCGTTGTCGGCCGGAGCACACGATGAAGACCTGGCGCGGCTCGCCCGGAACCTGATCGTCGTGAGCCACGACCGGGACTTCCGCATGCTCCTCAGGCAGTCCAGCTTCCTAAGCCGCCGCGACCTGCGGCGGGTCCCCTTGCTCCAGCTCGGAATGTCATACGTCCGCTCCGTCGAACGCACCCGCCAGTGCTGGCCGATCATCGAGCATCATCTCGAATACGCTCGAACTGCCGGCCCGGAGATCGTCAGGATCGTCCTGCTGGAACAGGAGATCGAGGTCCGTTACCAGCTCGATCGCGACGATGACCCGATATCAGAAGGGCTCTGGGGCCAACCACAGCCCTCCTGACGATGCCGCGGCCGGCCAGCGCGGCCCTCATCACCGCTCGACCCGTCAACGGTCGCGGCGATGCCCAGATCCCCGGGTTCCAGGACACCGTCCCGCAGGGCGCCCACGGCTACCACCAGGTGACGGCGACGGTGCGGTAACGGCACCCCTGTCGCGACTTGACGACGTAGCTCGAAGGACGGACACCTGTTTCAGACACGCTGGATACTGTCCATGGAGCAATCCGCGTCATCCCCGAGACCGGTCCGTTCGGGGCTGATCGTTCCCTACACCGTGGCGGATGTCTGGAAAGGTCAGAGCATCACACCAGGGAAGATCGCCGTACGCGAGCTATCGCTTGGCGGCGATGTCCCGTACAGGTGAGGTTCCTGGGCTGGGAGAAGCTGGGCGCTCCACGGGGCGGTTTCATTCCTTCGCCCTCCAGGTCCGTCCGTCCGATCGGGCGCGAAGGGTCTCGACCTCGGAAGGCGTGAAGAGCCGTGAGTTGTTGATCCTGGTCCCGACTCCACTGGCACGCGCGATCTGATGGACACTGCCCCGGGTGATGCCCAGCTGTTCGGCCACCTCTTCAGCTGTGTAGATCCGCTCATGCTCAGGTTCCGGCAAACCGTCCAACCGCGCGATCGGAGCGCGGTAATCGTGCTCGAACGGTTCCCACTCGTAGGTCGGCTCCGGGATGGGATGGTTGTCGTACCACTCCCCTTCGAGCCAGAGCGCCGAAGCCTCGCGGGCCTTGCTGCCGATCTCCTCCCAATTTTCGGCGGATGACGTGCAGCCCGGCAGATCGGGGAAAAGGATGCCGAACCCGCCATCGGGTTCCGGGCTGGCGACGAACGGGTACTGTCTGGCCAACACGTCTTCCAGCGGGACGGGCTGGGTCATCGGCAGATCGGATCTGGCGACCCAGCCGCCGGGCGTGACAACGATCCTGTTGGGCATCGGGCGATTCCTCATGTGCGCCAGGTCACTGTTCGATCGGTTCGATCTCGCTGTCGCGGCAACCACGGCAGACGCCGAACAGGACCAGGTGATCGGTGTCGACCTTGAAGCCGTACCGGTCGCGGACCGCTGTCTCGACCCCGGACAGGTCGTCGGCCGGGATCTCCCGCTCCCAGCCGCACCGCCGGCAGTGCAGGTGGTGGTGCGGCGATTCCCGGGCGATCTCGTAGTACGGCTCGGCGTCGCCGGTGTCGGCCAGCACGACGACACCGGTCGCCACGAACATGTGCAGGGCGCGGTAGACGGTCGAGCGACTGATCGACCGGTCCCGCCGCTGAACCCGGCCGGAGACCTCGCTCAGCGTCGTGTGTCCCTGCCCGGCGCAGACGGCATCCAGCACCAGCGCCCGCTGGCGGGTGATACGGTAGCCCGCCCGGGCGATCCGCTGCTCCCACTGCCTGGTCTCGTGGCTCATCGGGACGTCCTTCCTGCGAATCGTCGCAACAACCGGCGACAAGCTCCCGTAGCTCCGTAGACTCCTGCTCCAGATAGATCGTGCATCAGGAGCAGCTTTCATGTCAGCGAGCAAGCAAGCCAGAACCGGTCACGGGCATACCCATCGTGGCGGCGTGCTGGGCTGGCTCGGCGCCATCTTCCATCTGCACGGGCACGGCGACGACGGGAACGCCACCGACGCGGGGATGGGAACTCAGGAGGGGATCCGGACGATCTGGGTGGCGCTGGCGGCGCTCGGCCTGACGACCATCCTCCAGTTCGTCATCGTCCTGGCCAGCGGAAGCGTCGCGCTGCTCGCCGACACCGTCCACAATCTCGGGGACTTCCTCAACTCGATCCCGCTGCTGGTGGCATTCTACGTCGCCCGCCGGGTCGCGACCGCCCGCTACACCTATGGCTTCGGCCGGGCCGAGGATGTCGCCGGGATCGTCATCGTCGCGTCGATCGTCTTCAGCGCCGGCTACATCCTCTGGGCATCGGTCCAGAAACTGCTCGACCCGCAGCCGCTCACCCATCTCCCCTGGGTGGCCGCTGCCGCCATCATCGGAGCGATCGGCAACGAGCTGGTCGCGTGGTTCCAGATCCGCACCGGGCGCCGGATCGGCTCGGACGCGATGATCGCGGACGGCCTGCACGCCCGGATCGACGGGCTCACGTCGCTGGCGGTCCTGATCGCGGTCGGGGGCGCCGCCCTCGGCTTCCCGATCGTCGACCCGATCGTCGGGCTGGTGATCGGCGTCTCGATCCTGTTCATCGCCCAAGACGCTACCCGCCGGATCTGGTACCGCCTAATGGACGCGATCGACCCGCGAGTACCGGCCCGGATCCGGGACTACGCCGGCGAGATCCGCGGCGTCCGGGAGGTGACGAGTGTCCAGGCCCGATGGGTCGGACATGAACTGCGGGCCGAGGTGCGCCTGACGGCCGAGCCGGTCGCGGACACACTGGCGATTACGCGGCAGGTCCGGAACGTCCTGACGCGCAACGTCGCCCACCTCGCCAGCGTGACGATCGAGGTGAACGCGGAGGTAAACGCGGAGCGGGCGCTCCCGGCGGGTGCTCCCGGCACCACCCGGCCGGGCATGGCGATCCTGCCGCCGCGCTACCAGGACCCATCGGCGCCGGTCAGTGCCGCGCCGATGGGGGCGGTCGGCCTCCAGTACGACGCGGCCGGCGAGGTCGCCTGGGATGAGATGTGGGGTGGGTTCTGCGAGCTGGCGCTGGCCGGTGGCGCCCCGCACCGCGGCACGCTGCTCGAACCGGTTCGGGAGGCAGAGGTTGCGGCTAACCCCGAGCGGTACGAATGGGTCCTCGGCGAGATCGAGCGCGGCGTCACCCAGGTCACCGGCCTGCCCGCCGTCCGGAGCCCGGTGCCGGGCTGGATCGGGATGCGGTGCGACAGCGACGAGATGGCGATCTGGCTGCTCCGGGCGATCATCGTCGAGAACGTGACGGTCCGCCGGGAAGACGACGTCCTCTGGTTCCCGGCCGGGCCGGACTTCCGGCTGGAGCGGGAGATCAAGAACATCGTCACCGTGGTCGCCAAGACCAACCACTACTGGCAGGAACATCTCGGCGGTCGTCGGTCGCCGGCTCGGTGATCGCCTGATGGCGTGAGCCGTCGGTAGGTGAACCCGTCTTGCCCAAAGGTGACCATCGCCGACGAGCCGCTCCATGTGAATCGCTCGCAGTCCGGTCGCCGGTTTGATACGACGCCAGACATAGTTTGCACTGCTTCAGCGCCTGGCACACGACATGCTCGCCGTCCTACCGTCCAAGATCAGAGGGACGGCCGACACCGTAGTCCGCCGTCATCACGCTGGGGGTGCCCGTGTGCGAATCGTCCTAATCTTCGTCATCCTGATGGCGTTCTCGTCGCTGACGGACGTGACGTCCGGCCATACTGGAGCAGCAGCAGGTGGCCGGGAGACGGCGCTGTGTGGTGGGCCGGCTGCCACGGTGCCAGCTACGCCGACTGTTGCATCTGCGTCGCTGACGTCCGATGCATCCCCCGTCGCGGCAGCGGACAGCCCGATCCTCGAGACCGTGGCGGATATTCCCCTGTCCGGCGGTACCTCCCGGTTCGACTATCAGAGCCTGGACCCGACTACGGGCCGGCTCTACATCGCCCATATGGGAGCCGGTGAGCTCGTCGTGTTCGATATCGCGACCCGCGAGGTCATCACGACGATCGCCGATCTGCCGACAGTGACGGGTGTCCTGGCCGTACCGGAGGCGGGCTTCGTCTATGCCGCCGTCGCCGGCGATCACCAGGTTGCCATCATCGATGACGAGACCCTGGAGGTCGTCGCCCGTGTGGGTGACATCGGGTTCCCAGACGGTCTGGCCTACGCGCCGTCGGCACACCAGGTGTTCGTCTCGGACGAGTCGGGCGGCGGTGAGCTCGTGATCGACACGCAGACCAATGAGGTCGTGACCACCATCGATCTCGGCGGCGAGGCGGGGAACACGCACGTCGACGCCACCTCGGGGTGCATCGTCGTCGCGGTGCAGACGCTGGGCGAGCTGGTCTTTATCGATCCAGCCACGGACCAGATCGTCGATCATTTGGCCATGGACACGGAATGTGATGGTCCGCACGGCTTCCTGATCGATCCGCGGACACACCTCGCTTTCGTGACCTGTGAGGGCAATGCCCTGCTGCTGGTCGTCGATCTGGCGACTGGACAGGCCACCGCCACCTTCCCGGTCGGTGAGGGACCAGATGTCCTGGCCTTCGATCCGGGTTGGAACCGCCTCTATGTCGCGTCCGAGTCAGGCGTCGTGTCGGTGTTCGACGAGGACCGGGGCACCCTGCAGCCGCTCGGCGAGATCACGATGTCGGACGCCCATTCCATTGAGGTCGACCCGGAGACCCACCTGGTCTACCTGCCCCTGGCCCACGTCAACGGCGGGCCGGTGCTCCGGATCATGTCCTCCGTGCCCCCAGAGAACTAACGACGAGAATCGCGGAGAAGGGAGGTGGTGCGGTAAGGGCTGCCAAGTACCCAGCGACCGACCAGTTTATCGTGATCACCGAAGGAAGTTCTCATGGATGTCCGTACCCACCGCCGTACCGTTCTCGCCGGTTCACTCGCGGCCATGATGGCGTCAACCCGTCTCGGAACGGAGGCGTCCGCCAGTTCGTTCCAGACGTCAGCGACTCGTCGGCAGCAGTTGGCTCCCGACTGGCAGGCAGTCTCCCAGGCGCTCGGAGCGGCGGGCAAGTTGATGGACGGCGACGTCTTCCGGATCGGCATGCCGCGCTCGGACCTCAGTGTCACCGCCCGGGACGTTCCACTCATGCCTGGCTTCGCGCTCGGCTCGTACGCCGCCTTCAAGCAGCTGGGCAACCAAACACTGGTTATGGGCGACCTGGTTCTGCTCGACGAAGAGGTCAATCCGGTCATGTCCGGGCTCTTCGCTGAAGGGTTCTCGATCTCCGGCCTGCATAATCACCTCAACGAGATCACCCCTCACGTCATGTACATGCACTACATGGGGATGGGAGAGGCCGTACAGCTCGCCCAAAGCCTGCGCCGGGCGTTGTCGCCGAGCGGAACCCCGCTGGCAGACGTCCCGAGTGGCACCCCACCGGCAGCGGCCGCCCCCGCTACCCCGGTTGCCACACCAACCACGGACCTCCCCGTCGACCAGATCGGACAGGCGCTCGGACGTGAGCCGAAGGTCGCCAAGGGCGGGATCGTCCAGGTCTCGGTTCCGCGAGCAGAAACCATCATGGAAGGTGACGTCGAGTTGCTGCCGTCCATGGGCGTCGCAACAGCCATTAACTTTCAGCCCCTGGAGGGCGGACAGGCGGCGATTACCGGAGACTTCCTTATGCTGGCCGAGGAGGTGAACCCGGTTGTCCAGGCCTTGCGCGCCAACGACATCGAGGTCCATGCGCTGCACAATCATCACCTGACCGAAGAGCCCCGGTACTTCTACATGCACTTCTTCGCGACCGGAGATCCGGTCACGCTGGCAACCGGTCTGCGGGCGGCACTGGACCAGACCAACAGCAAGCAGGGGTAACCGATTGCGCCGTACCGTTCGTTTGCACGCCTGGTCGAATGCAGGAGGTTCGTGGGTTGAGGGAGCGCGGTTCGCAGGTCCGGGATGTCGTTACATCAAGACCGCGCAACAGCAAGCTCCCGTCCGAGAGTAGGTGAACGTTGGCAACCGACCATCCGCAAGGAAGTCGTGTCCGGCTCGAACACACCTGTCTTTACCTCGATTCCAGCTTCGGCATGTTCCCTCCGGTGAGGACAGCTCCAGTAATCACACGACCGGCCCGCCGATCTGCGGGCCGGTCGTGAGGTCTTCGAGGCACATGAGCACGGCGGCGACGCCCGTCAGGCCGGTAAACGCTGGAGAGTCAGCCGGTCGGCCGCTCTCAGGTGATGGAGGCCAACTGGACCTTCTGCGGAGTTGAGGCATCCGAACTCATCGGAAGGAGGCTGGGAAGTGAACCGGATCCGTTCCGTTTGGGAGGGAGTGCATGCTACTGGACCCCGCTGACGGCGACGACCGGGACCAGGTCAATGGGATCGTCTGGCCCGGCCATTAGCGCGACATCGAACGCTGTCGACAGCCGTCGCCCTTCCACCTCGTCGAACCAGTCCGACACCAGCAGTGTGAAGACGTCGGGATGACTCAGCTGGATCATGTGCCCCGCGCCTGCCACGGTCTCAAGCCGGGCATCGGGAATTCCCTCGGCGAGCAGCCGTGATTGCTTCGGAGAAACCATCCGGTCGGACTCGCCGGTGACGACCAGGGTCGGCATCCGGAGCTCGTGCAGCCAGTACCGGCTGTTGAAGGACCGGGCCGTCGCGAACCCAACCGCCATCCGCCGGGCGCTGTTGCGTGACATCTGCTCCGCGAGGTGCGTCGCGGCCCCGGCGCTGAGCCGGCGACCGCCGGCCGCCGACCGGCTGTGGCGCGTGATCGTGGCGATGCGCTTCGTCCCGAGCAGCCGCACGATCGCCGGGGCCACGATGCCACCGAGCCGTTCCCACCAGGTCAGGGGTTGGAAGGTGAAGGCGGAGACCAGGATCAGGGACCGGACCCGGTCGGGCGCCATCCGGGCAAACGCCTGCGCCGCCGCGCCGCCGTTGCAATGCCCGAGGACATGGATGTCGATGATCCCCAGCCCGTCGAGGGTCGAGATCAGATCCGCCGCGACGGACTCGGCATCGAGCGGCCCGGGGTTGGACCCGCTGTTCCCGTGGCCACGCATGTCCGGCGCGATCACGCGAAAGCGAGTCCCCAGCGAATCGGTGATCGGAGCCCAGAGCGCGCCGGTCCCATAGATCCCGTGGATGAGCAGGATGGGAACACCGTCCCCGCGCTGCTCGACGGCAAGCGGAACCGACGCGGGCGATGATGGGGATCGCAACAGGCGTGACCTCACTGATAGAGCGCTCGGGGTCCTGCCATACTCGATCATCCGGAGACCGGTCAGGTCGTTCGGGTAGTCCGGGAGCGGAACGGAACCGTCTGGGTGATCAGCGAAGCGCCGATCTCGAGCACGCCAAGGACGATCATCACTGTCCGGGTCGTGCTGTCATCGATCCCGAAGATGAACGGCGCGACGATCAGAACGATACCGCCAAGAGCGTCCAGCAGGAGATGCGTTGACATCGGGATCACCCGGGCGATACCGAGCTCGTAGTCCGTCAGCAGGCTGTAGACGATCACCGCCAGGCCGACGATCGTCATGATGGTCTTGGCGCCGTCCTCCCAACCGAAGAGCCATGGCAGTGCCAGGATGACGATGCCGGCCAGATAGTCGACGATGCCATGGACGGCCGTGGGCAGGAATCGCATGATGTGCTCCTCGGGATTGACAACGCTTTCGGACCGATCCGGTAGCAGGAGCCCGCTCCTGCCAGTTCCCAGCGGTCGGACCAGGGGATTGGTCGCGGCCCTCGGAACACGCGTCCGTTGGTCTTCCGAAATGGTGAGGCCGGTTGAGCAATGGTTGTGCCGTGATGCTTCCTGGCGAGGCAGACCGATCTCTGGGCAGGGGAAGGGCATGGTTCGGTCCGCGATGACGCCAGTAGCCCTGCAGAGCAACGCTCACCCGGGTCACCGGACCAGGAGGCGCAGCCGCCGACAGCACGATCCAAGCGAGCTGTGGCCGCCCAACCGCCACCTTCACCGATCTGATACGGTGACTCCTGTGACGGCGCAGAGTGGATCGCGGTGGGGCCGGTCCGGACCTGGAAGGACAGCAACGGGACATGTCGAGCGAGGCGAGCCGGATCTCCATCATCGGGGCGGGAGTGATCGCCCGGCACCATGCGGCGGCGGTGGCACTGCTGCCGGACGGCGACCGGATCGGACTCCGGGTGGCCGACCCCAGCCCGGAGGCACGGGCCGGCTTTCTGGCCGAGTACCCGGACGCCCACTGCGTCGCCGATGCCACCGAACTCCTGGCCGAACCGGCCCGGCTGGACGATATCGTCATCGTCGCGACGCCGCCGTTCACCCACCGGTCCCTGACGCTGCTCGGGCTCGCCTCCGGGCGCCACGTCCTCTGCGAGAAGCCGCTGGCGATGGACGCCGCCGAGGCGACGGAGATGCTGGCGGCGGCGCGGGTGGGCGGGCGCCACCTCGGTTGCTGCAGCTCCCGCTTCCTCGGCGTCCCCGCGACGGAGCGGACCCGCGATCTGGTCGAACAGGGAACGCTCGGGGCGCTCTACCACGCGACGTTCGTCACCCGGACGCAGCGGGCCCGGACCGGGATCGAGTACCAGCGCGCGACGCCGTGGTTCCTCGACCGGAGCCGGAGCGGTGGCGGCACGCTGATGGACTGGTCGCCCTACGACATCGCGGTCCTCAACCATGTCCTGCGGCCCGTCCGGGTCGAGGTCAGCGGCGCCTGGATGGCGAACCCGACGACGGAACTGGACCTGCCCGAGGGAACGGTCTTCGATACCGAGCAGCACGTCGGCGCGACGCTGCGGCTGACGCGGGCCGACGGACAGCAGGTCACCGTCGCGTTCGAGCGGGCGGCCTGCACCCACGGCGCCGAGCGCCAGATCGCCGAGATCGAGGGGATCGACGGCGCGGTCCGCTGGGACTGGATCGACTGGGCCGGCGACGGCCGCGTGACCGTGACGCGGGACGACCATGGCGCTGCGGCGGAGACTATCGAGCATCCGACCGGCGACGTCCCGGCCGACGTTCACGTCCGGCCGCTGCTGGCCTTCGCCGCCCTGATCCGGGGCGAGCCGAACCTGGCGATCGTCGACGAGCAGGCCGTCTTCAACTTCCACTGCCTCCAGGCGATCTACGCGAGCGCCCGGACCGGGACGACCCGGACGGTCGAGCTGGCAGCGATCTAGATGCCGACCTCATCGATCTTCGCGATGGACACCGGGTTCTTTACCTCGCTCGGCACCTACCGCTTCGAGGCCCGCTGCGAGATGCTGCGCGAGCTCGGCTACGACGCGACCTACCTGACGCTCTGGGACGAGGCGGCCTGGGCCGATCTACCGATGCTGGCGACCGTCCGGGAGCGCCACGGGATCGGCGTCGCGGCGGTCTACGCGACGCTGAACATCGACGCCCCGGCCGACGACCCCGAGAACCGGCTCCTGCCGGGCCTGATCGACCGGCTCGACGGGACGCGGACGATCGAGCTGACGCTCCGGTCGAACGACCCCGCTCACCCACCGTCCTCCACCACCGGCGACGATGCGACCCGGCGCTGGCTCGAACGGCTGGTGCCAATGGCCCGGGCGCGGGGGATCACGCTGGCGCTCTACCCGCACATCCGCCACTGGCTGGAGCGGGTCGACGACGCCGTCCGGCTCTGCGCGGCGATCGACGACCCGGCGCTGCGGCTGACCTTCCCGTCCTTCCACTGGTACGCCGCCGATGGCACCGACCTCGACGGGACGCTCCGCCGGGCGGCCCCGTACCTCGCGCTCGTCAACATCTCCGGCAGCCGCCGGCTCGCCCCTGGGACGCTCGCCGGCAACGGCCTCCCGGCGACGATCGAGCCAGCGGACGAGGGGGAGCTCGACCTCTTCGCGCTCCTCGGCGCCCTGCGGCGGGTCGGCTACGATGGGCCGATCGGGATCCAGGGCTACTCGGTCGGCGGCGACGCCTACGCGAAGCTGCGCCGCTCCCTGGCCGCCGTCCGCGACGTCGAGCGCCGGCTGGACGCCCACCCGGACTGGGCGGTTCTCCGCTCGCCACCGTTCTCCTGACCGGACGTGACCATCCAGACGACCGAACCTTTTAGGCCACGACTCACTAGCATCGACCCCGAGGCCCCTATTGCCCAGGGTCGATTGGCGTCATCCGCGACCAGAACCCGATCGTCGCTGCGCTGGCGGTGACCGTTTCGTAGGGGCGATCCCTTGTGGCCGCCCGGCCGCCTCAGCGGCCATCGCCCTACTGGGCGATAACGGTCCTTGCGACCGATCCGTTCAACCGAAGACCACACATCCCGTGAACCGATGGCGCCTGACGGCGCGGCAGCGCAGCGAGCAAGGCCAGCGAAGCGAGAGCCATGTCCCTGCGGCCGGGCCACATGCCATGTGCCCATGCCACAGAGAACGGCTATCGGCTCTCGCGGCAGCCATACCGCCCTCCTTTGCAACGTCTCTGGCGCCGATCCTCATTGGGGGATTGACGCACGATCGCTCTCCCGATAAGATGAATGATAACGTTATCATTTCAAGCGTTCAGTTCGACCATGCATGGACGCGTGGTCATCGTCGATCCCGAGGGAGGGAATCCATGTCTCATGCACCCCGTCCGTCCACGCCCCTTTCCCGCCGGACCGCGCTCAAGGGCGCCGCCGCCACCGCCGCCGGCGGCCTGCTCGCGACCCGGAGCTTTCGGGGCCGGGCAACCGCCGCAGCGGCCCGGCAGGATGCCGTCGAGCTGACCTGGCTGACCGACCTGCCGATGACGCCGGAACTCGTCGCCGCCTTCACTGCTGAGAACCCGGACATCCGGATCACCGTCGAGGAAGTCGCCTTCCGCGACCTCTTCCAGCAGAACCAGGTCCGGCTCGGCTCGGCCCAGGACAACCCCGACATCGTCTCCGTCGACGCGCCGGTCAACTCGTCCTACGGGCTGCGCGGCTGGCTGCTGCCCCTCGACCAGTACTTCACACCGGAGCAGACCGCTGCCTGGGTCCCGGCCCAGCTGGAATCCAGCCGCTACGACGGGAAGCTGCTCTCCGCACCGGTCTGGAACAGCTCGCAGGTCCTCTACTACAACCTCGACCTGTTCACGGCCGCCGGGATCACCCCGCCGGGCGAGACCGAGCGCTGGACGTGGGATCAGGTCGGCGAGGCGGCCCGGGCGCTGACGACCGACGGCCGCTACGGATTCCAGTTCGAGCAGTTCAACCGGATCTACCAGCTCCAGCCCCTCGCCCAGGGCAAGGGCGTGCCGGTCATCGGTGAGGACGGCCTGACCGTCAAGGGGATCGTCGACGCGCCGGAGTGGGTGGAGGCCTTCACCTGGTTCAGCCAGCTCCACAAGGACAAGGTGTCGCCGGGTGGCGAGGTGGTCGTCGGCGAACTGTTCCGGGCCCAGCAGCTCGCCATGACTGTCCGTGGACCGTGGGGAGCCCAGGAGTTCATCGAGACCCCGCTGGACTTCCAGTGGCGGGCGGCGCCCCACCCATATTGGGGAGGCGAGATCCATGTCCCGACCGACAGCTGGCACCTCGGCATCAACGCGAAGACGAAGTATCCGGAACAGGCCACCCGGTTCCTCCAGTGGGCGTCGTCAGTCGCGGGCGGGCGCGCCTGGCGCGGTCTCCAGCCGATCTGGCCTTGCCAGACCGAGCTGCTGACCGAGATCGTCAACGACCCGGCCAACACCGAATGGCCGAACCGGGCCTACATCGTCGCGGCCGGCGAGTCCGACCACGCCACGATCCGGCCGCTGACCGTCGGCTACCTCGAGTACGAGGAATTGCTCTCCGACGCCTTCGAGGACATCCGCAACGGCTCCGACGTCCAGGTGTCGCTCTCCGGAGCGGCCGACCGGATCGACCGGGAGATGCAGAAGTACCGGCGATAGCCCGGGCATGGTTGAGCCGGTTCGATATCCGGCTCAACCATGCCGCCCGGCTCCGACCCTGCCAGACGATCCACCGTGAGGTGTCCCGTGATCCGAAGTGAGCGGCTCGCTCCCTGGCTGTTCCTCGCCCCGGCCTTGCTGCTGCTGATGGTCTGGCGCTATTTCCCGATCGTCTGGGGTCTGCGCGAGAGCTTCTACACCAACGCCCTCAGCTTCACCGGTGGGCGGGAGTTCGTCGGGCTGGACAACTTCCGCTGGCTGCTGGACGACCCGACCTTCTGGAAGTCGCTCGAAGTGACGATGATCTTCAACGTCATCGTCAACCCGCTCCAGACGATCCTCGCGTTCTTCCTCGCCCTCTTCATCAACCGGTCGATCCGGGGCATCGGCGCGTTCCGGACGGTACTCCTGCTGCCGATCGCGATCTCGATCAACATCAGCGCGCTGGCCTGGGGGCTGGCGCTGAATGCCGACTACGGGCTGGTCAACGGGCTGCTGGAGGCGGTGGGGCTCGAGCGGCAGCTGTTCCTGCGCAGCATCGACCAGGCGATGCCGACCATGATCGGGATCGTCAGCTGGATCGGCGTGCCGCTCTGGGCCCTGTTCTTCCTCGCCGGTCTCCAGAACATCCCGGCCGACGTGATCGAGGCGGCCCGGCTGGATGGCGCCAACCGTCTCCAGACGCTCGTCCAGATCGTCCTGCCGCTGATGCGCCGGGTGATCGCGTTCGTGCTGGTCTCGGCGACGGTCGCCAACCTGACGCTGTTCGCCCCGCCCTACCTGCTGACCCGGGGTGGGCCGCAGGAATCGACCAACCTGATGCTGTACGAGGCCTGGCAGCGCGGGTTCGTCTACTCCGATCTCGGCGCCTCGGCCGCGATGACGATGGTGCTGCTCGGCATCACGGCGATCGTCGTCGTGATCGAGTTCGCCTTCCTCCGGCCAGCAGACTGAGCGTACCGGGCATCTGGCCCTGTCCGTCTCGCTGAGTCGCTCTCGAGTCATTCGCATTCGTGGTCATCGAAGGACTTCGCATGAACCGTTCGCTCCCCAACTCCCGAAGCCGAACGGCGCTGCCACCGGTCTCGGGCCAGGCGACGGCCGGCATCCGCTACCGGCGGACAGTGGGCGCAGCCTCGACTGCCCTATCCTACGTCGCCCTGGTCGCGCTGGCCCTGCTGGTCCTGATC
>JAABUS010004675.1_pt1 | contig 19296 bp, 18 predicted proteins | sample 5560161 | NCBI WGS metagenome assembly JAABUS01 (sample SAMN10711885, study PRJNA513376) | rock metagenome | isolation source: Antarctica rocks | place: Antarctica: Victoria Land, Trio Nunatak nord | collected 2016-01-04 | reverse complement strand
TCGAGTCACTATCTATCAGAGATCGTAGCTTGAAGAATTCGTCTTGCGAGAATAGAGTGACATCGACTAGAAATGACTTTTCGAAGTAGTTCTCTTCGATAGATGAAATTTCGTCGATTAGATTGCATAAAGAAATGATCTCTACCTCTTCAATGACTCTGAAAGAGATGACTAGTTTTTTGAATCAGACTCTGAATTGAAGTTCAAAGAATGATCAAACTCGTCATTTAATGCGTTAATTCTGAAAGATCTATTTGAGCACTCTTTAGAAGTATAATCAGACTTATGACAAAGAAAGCAGTTTTCGATTAGTAAGTCATTTTCTTTGACGTTAGTCAAAACAGCGTCGCGTGATTTTGACTGATCAGTCATCTTCATTTCTATGATTCTACGAATAGCTTTGACTGATTCTTCAGCGAAGATGATCTGTTTAGTTGTTTGAGCTTTGATCATTGCTTCTCTATTCTTGATCTCTTGAATAGCTCGTTGATCGTTATTCAATTGAATGAGGTAGAAACGAATTTCTTTCAGAGTACTGAGTTGAATCAATTGAGTTACTTAAGCGAATCGAAGTCGAGAATTTATTTTATTCTTTAGATCGACGATCAGCTGTTTTTCTTGATAGTCTAGATAGAAGAATAGTCGTTGAAATTGAGTATAAAACTCGCTGAATTTCTTCTGTTCTTGAATCAAGTTGTAGTAGTTTCTACGAAAGTTGACTTCTTTATCTGAATCATTGAACAACTGAGCTAGCTCTTTCAAAAGCTCATTGACGATCTTGTATGAGTTGAAACAGTCACGTTCACGTCTTGACTGAATGATCTCAGCTGCATTATTGAATAATCTGAAATGTACGTAGCTCAGCTTGACTCGTTCACTTGAAAAGAGATCAACGTTGATTTTCAGCTTGTTCTGAACTTTTTCATATCAGTTCTCTTAGATAGAATTCTTTTCATCAGTGAACAACGAAGAATCGAGTATTTTCTGAAATCTAGAATGCTCAAAGTAGATTGATGATGACGAGATAATCTCTCTAGCTTGTAGTCTAGCTTTCAGCTCTTCGCTTCGTTTCTTCAAAGCTTTCATAGTCATAGAAGATGTTATGATTTCAGCGAATGAGTCATTATCTTCGATAATGAAGAATGAAGCTTCGAAATGCTCTTTGAAGAGACGAGACATGATGAGAGAGAAAGAAGAGATTGAATTGAACGAGTGTTTTAAAAGAAAGAGATCGAGCGAAGAATAATGCTCAACAATAGAAGATAAAGTAGTTTTTGTTGTTTGATTTGAAAGTTGATTGATTCTCTTGATCGATTTGATTCTCTAGCAATCAACAAAGATTCTTTATCGCTGATTCTATTAATTGAAATGAACGATGTATACTTAATGAGCTGTAAGTCGTCTAGCAATTCAATCAGTTTCGCTGTTGATTTTATAGATTTTCTAGTGTTGTTCTGTCTTTCGATTGCATCGATCATCAGATAAACGAATTTCTTTAGACTCGATCTGTCTGAACGAGTATATTGAACGAGTAATGAGTATCTGTATCATATGATAAACGAAATTCTTAATGTAATGTTGAGATCATGTCTAGATCATTCAATCAAAGAGACTCAGAGCTGATATGTATGTATTGTTCTTTAGAGATAACTATAACAAGACATTAAGAATACAGAAGAGAAAGAGTGCAAGCTCTTCTATAAATAATGGCTTGAGACTGCGCTAGACTCGATACAGATGTGATGTAATATGTCAGATGTGTTTGTCTAAAAGAATGATGAAAGAGATGAATGAAGAAAGTGCTGAACAATGAAAAGAAGTGCTGAGAATGACTCGAAGAGATGCGCTAGGTTCAAACTAGTCATAGCATCATGACTTGCTTTAATCAAATTGATTAAAGTTAGATCTGAACTCTGATCGATTCAGACATGTTCATAACAGAAGTCAAAATATAAAGCATATGATTATTTCAAGATGATTCAAGTGCATGAGATCACTGCGAATTTGAAAAACAATCTGTCTTCATTAAAGTAGTGACTGAGAGCGATATATTCATATTCTGTTTCATCAGCATGTTTGATGATTCATTTAATTTCAAGTCGTTCATCGTTAATGTCATCTTGAGTAGTTTAAAAAATATATTCAGATTTCTTGCTCTGATAGATACTGAAGTCATTAACATGACTTTCATCAATGAATCTTTGATGTCAAAGCTATGTGAATGCTTTGATATTCAGTTAATATTGCTGTCAAAATCAAAGTTGATTCAATTATATGATGAAATCTTTGATCAAAAGTTAATTACATATGCTTTGTATACATTGATCATGATTTAAAAACATAAGAATGAAATGATGTTTTTATTAATAACTTGTCTAAATCAACATAAAATAATCATTAAAAACTTCTGATTGAAAAGAAATCAAATTTTGATAAATTCTGCAAATGATTGATTAATATCATCATTGAAGATTTGAACATTGAAATCTGTTGTTTTAAAAGCAAGCAGTCAATCAGCATTTCACAAATTTGAGTCAAATGAGATCTGCAAAATGAAATGAAAGAACTTGAACTCAATTGTTACATCAATAATCATCTTGAAGAGACTCTTGAATCAGAAATCAGTGAATAGATTCATTGAATTTGTCTGATTCATTGAATCTGTTCTCATAACAAAGCAAAGCACTCAAGTTGATCTTGATCAACTTCATTTCTTTCAGTCAACTGAGAAAAAGAGACTCATTAATATTATCATAATTGAAGTCGCTGTATATCAAACTTTAGTCAAGAATAAGAAGATCAAGATCTTTTTCTTGATCATTAGTGAAATCAATAAAGCGTTTAGCTCAGTCAAAGATTTCGCGAAACTGAATGAAATAATCTCTGTCATGTCATTAAATGAACTGAAGAAGAAACTTTCAATAGTTTATCATAACTTTCTGAATGTTTTTGATAAAGAAAAGATAACGCAGTTGTTCTTGCATTGATTATATGATCATAAGATTGAATTAGAAGATGAAAGTCAGTCTTCTAGAAGTTAATTGTATTTCATGTTGAGTTACAAGTTGCAAAAGATCAAGAAGTATCTAGAAAAGAACTTGAAGAAGAAGTTTATTACACTCAGCAAAGCTCTCTTCACTTCGTCAATACTATTTGTCAAAAAGAAAGATGATAGTTTTCGCTTTTGCATAAACTATCAAAAACTGAATGCTCTGATTAAAAAAAATCGTTATTCAATACTCTTGATAGATGAAGTATTAGCTTGAATTCAAGACAGTAAGTATTTAACTTGACTCAACATTATTGCTGCGTTCAATAAACTGCGAATGAGTTCAGAAAGTGAGAATTTAACTACTTTTGTTACTTTCTTTGACATTTACAAGTATAGAATAATGCTCTTTGAATTAATCAATAAATCTGCGTTCTTTCAGCATTATATCAATGATGTATTGTTTGAATGTCTGCATAAATTCTGTTAAACATATTTGAATGATATTCTTATTTACAGTAAGATCTTGAAGAAACATAGAACTCATATGAAAGAAGTGCTAGACAAGCTTCATGAAGTTGACTTGCAGATAAACATTGACAAGTGTGAATTCAAGATTCAGAAAATCTCATTTCTTAAACTACTGATATTCATCAATGATTTATGAATGAACTCTTGAAAAGTAGATGTGATTCGAAGCTGAGAAGTGTTATGATTATTAATTCATATGCAGATCTTCATTAACTTCTGCAATTTCTATCAACGATTTATAAAGAACTTCTCAAAGATCATTCAATTTATGATAAAGCTGACTTGAAAAGATCATCTTTTTGAATGAACAAAGATTTGTCAGATGATCTTTGAAGAATTAAAGCAACAGATAATGACAGTTTTTGTTCTGAAGCATTTCAACTTAATCAGAAAAGTTATTCTGAAAATGAACTTTTTGAACTATGTGAACGACGAAGTATTGTCTTAATATAATGATGAAGACATTCTACATTCAATGATCTTTTATAGTAAGAACATGATTTTCGCAGAATATAACTACGAGATCTATGACAAAGAATTGCTGATCATTATTTGCTGTTTGAAACATTGATGCTTCAAATTAAAATGTACGAATATTTCAATCAAGATCTTCATCAATCATCTGAATTTAAAGTACTTCATGATCATCAAAGAACTGATTTAATGACAAGTTAAATGAGCTGAGAAGTTATCTGAATATAACTTCAAGATCATATATCAGTTGAAAAAACAGAATCTGAAAGTCGACGCGCTGATCAGAATGTCAGATGTCAAGTCAGTTGAAGCAAATAATGATCAAAAGCTATATCAGCATCAGATGTTATTGTTGAAAGACAAATTTAAGCTGCAGTCAATAGAAGCTGATCAAGAAAATGATCAGAAAGTTGATTAATATCTGACTCAGATTTTACTCAGATCTGACTCAGATTCAAAACAAGAATTGAACGTTAATAAAAGTTCAATTAAAGAGATGATTTCTATTCAAAATCAAATTATAGTTGAAAATTAAATGAATCAACTGTGCTTTGATATTTGAATAATCATGAAACAAAACAGAAGAACTTGTCAAGATATTGATTTAAACAATTGCAAAGTACTTAATGAAGTACTCTGAAAAGATGATAAACTATGAGTTTTTCAGTCAATGATCACTTGATTAATAAAAGAAGCATATGATCTTTTGATCAATGATCATTCTGACATGAATTGAACATTGAACTTGCTGAGATGATCATATTGCTGATCGAAGATGAGAATGATGATCAAGCGCTACATTCAAAACTGTTACGTTTGTTGTAGATCAAAAGCATTGAAAGATTGAATCAATGAACTGCTGAAGTCATTGCTCATACTTGAATAGTAATGACAGAACATATTATTAAACTTCATTATTGATTTATCAGAAAGTGATGAAAACAACGCGATTCTGACAGTCATAAATTAATTGTCTAAGAAACAACATTATATATTGTGTTGATCAGATGACGAAGAAATCTTTGCAGAATAAACAGTTAAGCTACTGTTGATATAAATCTTCAGAACTCATGAATTATCAAGATCAATAATGTTTGATCATGATTCACAATTCATATCAATTGTTTGAAAGTCTTTATGTCTGAAACTTGACATTAAGATAAAATTATTTACAAACTATTATTTGCAAATTGATGATCAAACAGAAAGAGTGAATCAAAATGTCACGATTCTAGTCTTCGTCTATTCTTCAACTAGTCTTTGCCTGATTTCATTCTAATCGAGCCTAGCGAGAATCTGATCTAGAGATGATGTCATTGAGTCTCTGCATCATATGTGTAAGGCGTCAACTCAATCGAGTCTAGCACAGAGCTGAGAAACACACATATAAGAACTTGATTCTTTTCTGTAGATACTTTTCTTTCTTAGCATTTATCTATTAGTTAAATGACATCTCTATGACTCGCTCTAGATCGATCTCTAACAGTAGATAAATGCTCATCAACTACTCTGCTATCGACGTGTAGACAATACGAAATAATCTACTTCGTTTATTCAGAAAATTCGCAAGAGATTCTTCGAATTACTTTCATCAAAACACATCTGCAAATTTACTCAAATTTATCAAATCAATCACTCAATCTTACTACAATCAAATCTATTCTTATCTTTCTCACAATGACACGCGACTCTGAATCAGTCGAGTCACAAACAGCTCATCTGCTTAGAAGCACTGCTAGTAGACGAGTTTTTCTTATTTCTTTCGATGTTTCAGCGAAATCTCAGAATGTCGCTATCTCATGAGACATCAACACAAGTTAACAACTTCGTCAATGAACTATTGATCAGTCAGACAAGATCATCAAGATGCTGATCGAGCTAAGAGATCAACGAGACATGACTTTGAAACTCAACAAGCAATGAATCAATGTTCAAGTCAATCACATCAAGAGACTTGATGAGCTAGAGAACAATCAAATGACAATAGACACTCAAGAAGAAACTATCGTCGATCTACGAGAGAAAGTCTTGAGTCTAAAAAAGAGACAGCGTTCAGCGAATCAGTCTCGATCTCGTCAGTCTACGAAATCTCTATCTCGTCAATCTATCGAGAATCATACTCGACGTGAGTCGTTCACTCTATTCAATAATGATCATCACAAGTTCTTCAAGTTTTCGAATTCATCTATATTCACTGATGAAGATGAGTCAACATGAAACAGCTGAAGAATCAAGATAGACGACAAGCTTCAGACTAATGTCGATCACTTCGATAATGAGAATATCTGTATTGTCTATGTGATATCTAGACTAGAAGATGATGCTGCTGAGCACATCTTCGCTCGACGTCGACATGATGCTTCGCATTCATACATCTTGATCGACGAGCTATTTAAGCATCTGAAAGAAATATACGATGAACTGAATAGAAATTGAAAGTGTCGTCGCGAGTACAACGCTCTGAAACAAACAGACAAGTCTTTCAATGTCTTCTACTTCGACTTTATGAAGCTATTCAGCTATCTAGACTACGATGATTGCACTCTGATGAACGATCTTCAGAATAAAATCAATAATCGCTTGCAGAATGCTCTATCAGTCTATTCAGAGAATTTTACTTCGCTCATCTGCTTAAGAATCTTTCTTCAAGATGTGAATAATAAACAGCGAGTCAACTATCAGCTACGCAGTCAGCTTTGCACTGTCATCGTCAAAGTCACTGTTGTACCTGATAAATGCGCTGCTACTTCATTGTCAGCAGTGACGACTTCGATAATCAAATATGTCAAGTCGACTATCTTTTCTATCTCTGAGTCAGTCAGATCGTCTATCGTCTGCTATATCTGCAAGACTTCAGATCACTTATTCAAGAACTGCTCTCAGAACAAGATCGATATTTCGACATCTCATGCATTCACTCTTCGTCTACATGAAATCGTCATTTCGAAGAATAAAAAGAATGAGAAAATGTCTTCTTTTTCAAAGAATAGCGAGGCAAAAAACTAAAGACTTTCATCAAAGACGTGATGAAAGATGTGTTAATTTCTTCAACGATGAGCATGTCAGATGATTCTTTTGCTTCTGAATCTTTGACTATCGAATGTGTACTTTCTAGCAATAAAATTAGTTACTCATTGAAGTCATTGATTGACATTGAAGCTGCTGACTATTCGTTCATTGATGAAGTGATTGCGCAGATTGTTTGTGACCAGTTGCAAATCGAGTCTCTGACTTTGATCAAAGCGAAGTCAATTCGAGAATTTGACGATCATTATGCTAAGAAACTCATTACTCATGTCATCTATTCGAACCTGACTGTTCAAGATCATACGATTGACACGACTTTTATGTTGATCACTCGATTAGATCAACATCAAATGATTCTCGAAAAAACATGAATGAACAAAATCGATCTAGTAATAAATATGCAAATCGATTCTCTTCGATTTTCGAATTTCACTTCTAGTCAGAAACTGATTGTTCTACTCTCAAGTCATAGAACAATCACGAAACAGAAGAGCTTGACTTCTACTCATATACTGAGAAGATCGTTCACTTTCGCTATCTCTCAACTCAGTCAGAAATCACTTTCTTTCGATCAGTCAAAAGAGAAGTTCGTTAAATCGATCAAACAGTCAAAATCGTTCGAAGCAGTTTCGTCTAGCGTCAATTCTAAATCGACGTTCAGTCTGAAACCAGCTTTCAGTTCAATCAACATATTCATGATAGAGACAGTCGTCTATAGAATGTTAGTCAAACGATCAGACGTCAAGATCTTTGCTGTTATCATCTTGAAAATCAATCGACTCATAACTACAGTCGAAAACAAGTCTGAAGAAGTGAATCTACATGAGCTTTCACACGTCGAGATTCTCAAGCAAGTCAAAGTCAAGCTCTTCTCTGAATATCACGACTATCTAGACGTGTTCGATCGAACAATGATTGATCAGCTATCATCTCATCGTTTCTATGATCACAAGATTGAGTTGATCGACGAGAAAATGTTCTCTCGAAGCAGACTGTATCAGATGTTTGATCACAAGCTTCAGAAGATAAAGAAGTATCTGATTGAACATCTGAACAAAGAGTTCATTTTCTCTAGCTTCGCTTCATACGTCTCGCTCATTTTGTTCATCAAAAAGAAAGACGATAGTCTGCGTTTCTGTGTTGATTATAGAAAGCTCAATGCTTTGATCAAACGAGATCGCTATTCTTTGTCATTGATCGACGAGACTCTCGCTCGAATACAAGAAAGCAAATATCTGACTCGATTGAACATCATTGTCGCGTTCAATAAACTGCGAATGCACTCAGATAGCGAAGATTTGACTATCTTTATCACTTTCTTTGATTCATACAAATATCATGTAATGCTCTTTGAATTAATCAATGAATCGATGTTTTATCAACACTATATGAACGACGTGCTGTTTGAATATCTTCATCAGTTTTGTCAGATTTATCTAGATGACATTATCATCTACAGCAAGATCTTGAAGAAACACAAGCGACATGTACGATTGATCTTGAATAGACTACGAGAAGCTGATCTACAGATGAACATAAACAAATGCAAGTTTCATGTTCAAGAGATCATCTTTCTAGAACTATTGATATTCATCGAAGAACTGAAGATAAACTCACGAAAGATACAAGCAGTAGTGAAATGATCTACACTCAATAATCTCACTCAGATGCAGTTCTTCATTGACTTCTGCAACTTCTATCAATGCTTCATCAAGAACTTTTCGAAGATTGTTCGTTCAATGATTCGACTCATTCAAAAGAAGATCATATTTGAATAAAATGAAGTCTGTCAGATCGCCTTCGATCATATGAAGAGACGTATGATTGAGACTTTTATACTACGTCACTTTGATCAAACTTGTGAAGCTATTCTTGAAATCGACTCATTCAACTACGTCAACGATGAAGTTCTGTCTCAATGAGATGATGAAGATGTTTTACATTCGATTGTCTTCTATAGCAAGAACATGTCTTCTGCTGAATGCAACTACGAGATATACGATAAGAAATTGCTGATCATAATTCGAGCTTTTGAATACTGATGATTCGAACTGAAGCTGATCAACATTTCTATCAAGATGTTCATCGATCATCAAGCGCTCATCTTATTGATGAAAGATAAGAAGTTGAGTCGACGACAGATGCGTTGAGTTCAGAAGCTAGCTGACTTCAACTTCAAGATAATGTATCGATCTGACAAACAGAACATTAAGATCGATGCATTAACTCGTCAAGCTGACTTCGTGCCTAGAGATCTCGACGATGAACGCATTCAATATCAAAGAACTACTATTTTGACATTGAATTGAATGAAGATCGCTGATCTAAAGAAGAATAATGATCAATCAATCTATAAACAGATTCTTGAGACTAATAAAATCGACGAGAATTGTACGCTACTTCGCGAAGCAATAGCAAGAGACAAAGCACAATGCAAAGACATCAAGCTGAAGAATTGTCGAGTTCAGAATGAAATTTTATACAAAGACAGTCAGCTATGAATCTCGTTCAATGAACTTCTGCAAATGAATCTGATTTGTGAGATGCACGATCAACTCTCAATAGATTATCTCGATATTCTTAGAACGATAAAGATCATCAAACGAAACTACTATTGATTGTTTATGCGAAAAACGATAGATTGATATATTCAAAACTGCTATGTATGTCAACGTTCAAAGACATCAAGAGATAAATCAAACGACTTGCTTCAATCTCTATCTATATCTGAGCAGCGATGACAAGACATAGCAATGAACTTCATTATCAATCTATCTGATTCGTACGATTACAACGCTATTCTGACTGTCATCTGCAGATTGTTAAAAGAAAGACATTATATTTCTTGCATCACTAATGATGAAGATATCACAGCTGAAAAGACAGCTGAAATGCTGATTCAATGAGTATATTGAACTCATGATCTATCAAGCTTCATAGTATCTGATCGAGATTTGCAATTCATCTCTATACTATGAAAGTTTCTTTGCAAACGACTGAGCATTTTTCTTTGATTGTTCATCGTCTATCATTCTCAGATCAATGATCAAAGCGAACGAGTCAATCAGAATGTCAAGTGTTATCTTCAATTCTTCTGTTCATATATGCAGAACGACTGATCTAAGTGACTACTCATGATCGAGTTTGTTGACAATAACGTCTTGTCATCAGTCATCTTCTTGATCTTCTTCTTCATGAACAAGAACTTTCATTCTTGTATGAGCTTCGACTCTGACATCATCGAGTATGAAAGCACTCGCGAACGCTTGCAGATCAATCGAGTCAAGAATATATCTGAACAAATGAACAAAACTTTGACCTTCGCTCGTGAAGCTCTGATCAAAACATGAGAACAAATGATGAATCAAACTAATAAGCATAGAAAGAAAATCAATTACAAGATTGAATCAAAGATGTTTTTGAACGAACAAAACATCGTTACAGCGAGATCTTTCAAAAAATTGAATGACAAGATGCTTGACTTATTTCAGATCACTGAGTCTGTTGACTCATTTTATAAGTTGAAACTATCAGAGACTATGCGTATACATGACGTATTTCATTCAGAGCTTCTTCGTTCTGTCGTCGATGACTCTCTGTCTGATCAAAAGAATGAATCTTCGAGATCAATAGTGATAAACGATGAAGACGAATGAAAAATCGATGATATACTGAACTTTCAACGCTATAGAAGACGACTTCAATATCGAGTCAAATGAAAGAACTATGACAACGATCTCAACTGATATAACGCTGACGACGACGAATTTATGAACGCTCAAGAGATGATTGATGACTTTCATATCAAATATTCAAGAAAAACGCACTAAGAAACAACATTCATGCGAACATGAATAGTCAAGAGAGAAAAGTAATGTCACGATTCTAGTCTTCGTTTATTCTTCAACTAGTCTTCGTCTGATTTCATTCTAATCGAGTCTAGCGAGAATCTGATCTAGAGATGATGTCATTGAGTCTCTGCATCATATGTGTAAGATGTCAACTCAATCGAGCCTAGCACAGAGCTGAGAAACACACATATAAGAACTCGATTCTTTTCTGTAGATACTTTTCTTTCTTAGCATTTATTTATTAGTTAAATGACATTTCTATGACTCGCTCTAGATCGATCTCTAACACAAAATGTGAAATGATATCTATGAAGTTATTGCTCATATATGCAAGATGATTGATTTGTCTTGTTATGATTTTAATCTTCATTTATTCTTCGTTTAGTCTTCGTCTGATTTCATTTTAATTAAGTCTAGCGAGAATCTGATTTAAAGATGATATCATTGAAACTCTGCATCATATGTATAAGATGTCAACTCAATTGAGTCTAGCACAGAGCTGAGAAATACACATATAAGAATCAAGTTCTTTTCTGTAAATACTTTTCTTTCTTAGCATTTATTTATTAGTTAAATGACACTCACATGACTCACTTTATGCTGATTTCTAACAGTAGATAAATGCTCATCAACTATTCTGCTATTGATGTGTAGATGATATGAAATAATCTACTTCATTTATTCAGAAAATTTGCAAGAAATTCTTTGAATTACTTTCATCAAAAAACACACAGACAAATTTACTCAAATTTATCAAATCAATCACTCAATTAAATCTATTTTATCTTTCTTACAATGACGTGCAACTTCAAATCAGTTGAGTCATGAACAGCTCATCTGCTTAGAAGCATTGTTAGTAAATGAGTTTTTCTCATTTCTTTCAATGCTTCAGTTGACATCAAGAACATTGATATTTCATGAAACATCAAGACAGAAGAACAGCTTTGTCAATGAGCTTATGATCAGTCAAACAAGATCATCAAGATGTTGAACAAGCTTAAATTTTAACAAGACATGATTTTGAAACTCAATAAACAATGAATTGTTGTTCAAGTTGAACATGACAAGAGATTGAATCAACTAGAAATCAAACAAATGATCATAAACACTTTAGAAGAGATAAACAAATGCTATTGAGAGAAGATGTTAAATCTCAAGAATAAACTCAAAGAAGTACTGCATTCAATGAATCAGTCTCAATCTCATCAGTCTACTGAATCTTGAGTTTCTACGAAATCTTTATCTCGTCAATTTATCAAGAATCATACTTGACATAAGTTATTCACTCTATTTAATAATGATCATCACAAGTCTTTCAAGTTTTCAAACTCATTTATATTCATTGATGAAGATGAATCAACATGAAATAACTGAAGAATCAAGATAGATGACAAGCTTCAGACAAATGTTAATTACTTCATTGATGAGATTATCTGCATTGTTTATGTGATATTTAAACTAGAAGATGATGCTGTTGAGCATATCTTCGCTTAATGTTGTCATGACACTTTGCATTCTTACATTTCAATCTACGAGCTATTTGAGCATCTGAAAGAAATATACAATGAACTGAATAGAAATTGAAAGTGTTGTTGCAAGTACAACGTTCTGAGATAAGCAGACAAGTCTTTCAATGTTTTCTACTTCAACTTTATGAAGCTATTCAGCTATCTTGATTATGATAATTGCACTTTGATGAACGATCTTCAGAATAAAATCAATAATCACTTGCAGAATGCTTTATCAGTCTGTTCAGAAAACTTTACTTCGCTCACTCGCTTAAGAATCTTTCTTCAAAATGTGAATAATAAACAGCGAGTCAACTATCAGCTATGCAACGAATGTTGCACTGTCATCATCATTGTCATCATCAAAGTCATGATTGTATCTGATAAATGCATTGCTACTTCATTGTCAGCAGTGACGACTTCAATAATTGAATATGTCAAGTCAATTATCTTTTCTATCTCTGAGTCAGTTAGATCATCTATCATTTGCTATATCTGCAAGATCTCAGATCATTTATTCAAGAACTGTTTTCAAAACAAGATCAACATCTTGACTTTTCAAGCTTTCATCTCTCGTCTACATGAAATCATCATTTCGAAGAATAAAGAGAATGAGAAAATGTCTTTTGAGAACAGCGAGACAAAAAACTAGAGACTTTCATCAAAAATGCAATGAAAGATGTGTTAATTTCTTCAATGATGAGCATGTCAGATGATTCTTTTGCTTTTGAATCTTTGATTATTGAATATGTACTTTCTAGCAATGAAATTAGTTACTCATTGAAGTCATTGATTGACATCGAAGCTGCTGACTATTCATTCATTGATGAAGTGATCGCGCAGATTGTTTGTGATCAGTTGCAAATCAAGTCTCTGACTTTAATTAAAGTGAAGTCAATTCGAGAATTTGATAATCATTATGCTAAGAAACTTATTACTCATGTCATCTATTTTAATCTGACTGTTTAAGATCATACAATTGACACTGCTTTGATGTTAATCACTCGATTAAATTAACATTAAATGATTCTTGAAAAAACATGAATGAACAAAATCAATCTAGTAATTGATATGTGAATCAATTTTCTTCGATTTTCGATTTTCATTTCTAGTCAGAAATCAATTATTCTACTTACAAGCAACAAGATAATCATGAAGCAGAAGAGCTTGACTTCTACTCAGATATTGAGAAGATCATTCACTTTCATTATTTCTCAACTCAGTCAGAAATCACTCTCTTTCGATCAGTTAAAAGAGAAGTTCGTTAAATTGATCAAACAGTTAAAATTATTTGAAGCAGTTTCGTTTAGCGTCAATTCTAAATTGACGTCAGATTCAATAAACATAGCAATGATAGAAGCAGCGACATATAGAATGTTAGTCAAATGATCAGATGTCAAGATCTTTGCTGTTATCATCTCAAAAATCGATTGACTCATAACTATAGTTGAAAACAAGTCTGAAGAAGTGAATCTGCATGAGCTTTTTCATGCTGAAATTCTCAAGCAAGTTAAGATCAAGCTTTTCTCTGAATATCATGACTATCTAGACATCTTCGATCAAGCTATGATTGATCAGCTATCATTTCATCATTCTTATGATCACAAAATTAAGTTGATCGATGAAGAAATGTCTTCTCGAAGCAAACTATATCAAATGTTTGATCACAAGCTTCAGAAGATAAAGAAATGTTTGATTGATCATTTAAACAAAGAATTCATTTTCTTCAGCTTTGCATCATACGTCTCGCTCATCTTGTTCGCTGAAAAGAAAGACGATAGTCTGCGTTTCTGCGTTGATTATAGAAAGCTCAATGCTTTGATTAAACGAAATCACTATTCTTTGTCATTGATTGACGAGACTTTCGCTCAAATAAAAGAAAGCAAATATCTGACTCAATTGAACATCATTGTCACGTTCAATAAACTGCGAATGCACTCAGATAATCAAGATTTGACTATCTTTATCACTTTCTTTAATTCATACAAATATCATGTAATGCTCTTTGAATTAATCAACGAATCAACGTTTTATCAACACTATATGAATGACGTGCTGTTTAAATATCTTCATCAGTTTTGTCAGATTTATCTAGATGACATTATCATCTACAGCAAGATCTTGAAGAAACACAAGCAACATGTATGATTGATCTTGAATAGACTACGAGAAGCTGATTTACAGATGAACATAAACAAATGCAAGTTTCATATTCAAGAGATCATCTTTCTAAAACTATTAATATTTATTGAAGAACTGAAGATGAATTCACGAAAGATACAAGCAGTAGTGAAATGATCTATTCTCAATAATCTCACTCAGATTTAGACTGATCATTGAGTTGAGTTTTGAGTTGACATTTTAAACTTGAATCAAGATTGAGTTGAATTGCTCACATTTTCAACTCAACTTAAGTTGAATTGCTCACATTTTCAACTCAACTTAAGTTGAATTGCTCATATTTTTAAATTAACACAACTCGACTTAACTGAGAATTGAGTCAACTCAACTCGACTCGTCAAGAACTCAAGCTTGACATCAAGAGAACTAAATATAGAAATTTTTTCGATTTTTGACTTTTGCATTATCTTTTTGCATTATCTTTTAATAGTGAGTCATGAAGAAGAACATGAAGAAAGTCATGACGAAAAACATAGAGAGAAACATAGAGAAAAACATAGAGAGAAACATAGAGAGAAACATAGAGAGAAACATAAAGAGAAACATAGAAAGAAACATAAAGAGAAACATAGAGAGAAACATAGAAAGAAACATAGAAAGAAAACATGAAGATCATTTGACTTTGATAGAGAGTCATGACGGAAAAACATGATAGAAAGTCATGAAGAGAAATTATGTAGACTGTTTAATTAAACTATTTACATTTATCTAATATCTTGTTGAGTTGAGTCGAGTTTTTAAGTTGAGTTGTTGAGTCAAGCTTTTAAATTTGATCTGAGTTCTTAAGTTCAACTTCTCAACTCAATTCAACACTTTTTCAAAAAAATTTCAACTCGATTCGTCACTTTTTAAGTTGAGTATTCAACGTAAACTCAGATACTTGACTTGACGTGATCAGTCTACTCAGATTTAATCATTCATTGACTTCTGCAACTTCTATCAACGCTTTATCAAGAACTTTTCGAAGATTGTTCATTCAATGATTTAACTCACTCAAAAGAAGATCATATTTGAATGAAATGAGACTTGTCAGACTGCATTCAATCACATGAAGAGATGTATGACTGAGACTTCTATACTTTGTCACTTTAATCAGACTCATAAGACTATTCTGAAAACTGACTCATTCAACTATGTAAACAACAAAGTTCTTTCTTAATATGATGACGAAGAAGTACTACATTTAATTGCTTTCTATAGCAAGAACATGTTTTCTGCTGAGTGCAACTACAAGATATATGATAAGAAACTGCTGATCATAATTCAAGCTTTTGAACACTGATGATTTAAACTAAAGCTGATCAACATTTCTATTAAGATGTTCATTGATCATCAAGCACTCATCTCATTGATGAAGAACAAAAAGCTGAGCAAACATCAGATACATTAAGTTCAGAAGCTAGCTGACTTCAACTTCAAGATAATATATTGATCTGACAAACAGAATATTAAGATCGATGCATTAACTTGTCAAGCTGACTTCGTGCTCAGAGATTTCAATGATGAACGTGTTCACTATTAATGAATCACTATTCTGACGTTGAATTGAATAAAGATTGCTGATCTAGAGAAGAACGTCAGCGAGTCAATTTATAAACAAGTTCTTGACGTGAATGAAATCAACGAGAATTGTACTCTACTTTGTGAAGCAAAGATCAGAGACGAAACACAATGCAAAGATATCAAGCTGAAGAATTGTCGAGTTCAGAATGAAATCTTATACAAAGACAGTTAGTTATGAGTCTCATTCAATGAACTTCTGCAAATAAATCTGATTCATGAGATGCATGATCAACTTTCAATAGATCATCTCAATATTCTTAAAATGATAAAAATCATCAAATGAAACTACTATTGATCATTCATGCAAAAGACAGTAGATCAATATATTTGAAACTGCTATGTTTATCAACAATCAAAGACATCTAGAAATAAATCAAATAACTTGCTTCAATCTTTATTAATATCTGAACAATGATAACAGAACATAGTCATGAACTTCATTATCAATCTATTTGATTTGTACAACTACAACGTTATTTTGACTGTCATCTGTAAATTGTTGAAAGAAAGACATTATATTTCTTGTATTACTGATGATGAAAATATCACAGTTGAAAAGACAGCTGAAATGTTGCTTCAATGAGTATATTGAACTCATGATTTATCAAGCTTCATTGTATTTGATCAAGATTCTCAGTTCATCTTCATTCTTTGAAAGTTTCTTTGCAAATGACTGAGCATTTCTCTTTGATTGTTCATCATTTATCACTCTCAGATTAATGATCAAAGCGAATAAGTCAATCAGAATGTCGAGCGATATCTTTGTTTCTTCTGTTCATACATGCAGAACGACTGATTCAAGTGATTACTCATGATCAAGTTTTTTGACAATAACATCTTGTTTTCAGTCATTTTCTTGATTCTCTTCTTCATGAACAAGAACTTTCACTCTCATATGAGCTTTGATCTCGACATCATCAAGTATGAAAGCACTCGCGAACGTCTGCAAATTAATCAAGTCGAAGATATATTCAATCACATGAATAAGACACTGATTTTCGCTCACGAAGCTCTGATCAAAACATGAAAGCAAATGATGAATCAGACTAATAAACATAGAAAGAAGATCAATTATGAAATTGAATCAAAGATGTTTCTGAATGAATGAAACATCATTACAGCGAGATCTTTCAAAAAATTGAATGACAAGATGCTCAACTCATTTCAGATCACTGAGTCTGTTGACTCATTTTATAAGTTGAAACTATCAAAGACTATGCATATACATGATGTATTTCATTCAAAGCTTCTTTGTTCTGTCGTTGATGATTCTCTGTCTGATCAAAAGAATGAATTCTTGAGATCAATAGTGATAAACAATGAAGATAAATGAGAAATCAATAATATATTGAACTTTCGATGATATCAAAGATGACTTCAATATTGAGTCAAATGAAAGAATTATGACAATGATTTCAACTGATATAACGCTGACGACGATGAGTTTATAAACATTCAAGAGATGATTAATGAATTTTATATTAAATATTCAAGAAAAGCGCATTAAGAAACAACATTCATGCAAACATGAATAGTTAAGAAGAGAAAGTAATGTTACAATTCTAGTCTTCATTTATTCTTCATTTAATCTTCATCTGATTTCATTCTAATTGAGTTCAGCGAAAATCTGATTTAAAGATGATATCATTGAAACTCTGCATCATATGTGTAAGACATCAATTTAATTGAGTTTAGCATAAAGCTGAGAAACATACATATAAGAATTGAATTCTTTTCTGTAAATACTTTTCTTTCTTAGCATTTATTTATTAGTTAAATGACATTCATATGACTTGCTCTATGCTGATCTCTAACACGTCTGATTATTTATGATTGAATTCATTGATAACAATGCTATTTTGTTGTTAATTGAACAGTTGATGTTCTTTTTAAATAAAAGTTTTCACTTTCATATAAACTTTGATTTGAACTCAATTGAATATGAGATCACTCAAGCTAGAATTGAAGCAGACAAAGCAAAGAATATATTTAAACATATGAAATGATCACTAGCATTAATTAAGCAAGTCTTAGCAAGAGTCAGAATCACAATGAAGAAACAGATTAATAAACATTAAAAGAAAATGATTTACAAGATAAATGATGTCACGATTCTAGTCTTGTTAGATCTATTCTCGCTTCGTCATCTTGACTAGTCTCTATTAAGTCTAGCGTCGACTGAGAAACACATATATGTAGTCAGCTTCTTTTCTGTAGCTATCTTTCTTTCTTAGCATTTATCTTCTAGTTAAATGACACTCATATTGACTCGCTTTATGCTGATCTCTAACATTAGATAAATGCTCATCATCTACTCTGCTATCAACGAATAGACGATACGAAACAATCTATTCAGTAAGAAAAATTTGCAAGAAATTCTTCAAATTTGCATCATCATTTTAAATTGCAAGAAATTCTTCGATTCTACATTCATTTTCATCATTCTATTCACAAGAAACTCTTTAAATAAAGCACTCAATTATTATCTGAAATTCACAAGAGATTCTTTGAATTTTCACTCATCAAAAAACATCAATTCAAAACATCAATCTCTCATCTATTTTTATCTCAACAACTTTTATCTTCTCTCATCATGACATGCGACGTCGAGTCAGTTGAGTCTTGAACAACTCGTCTGCTTAGAAGCACTATCAGTAGAAGAGTTTCACTTCTACTCATCGATGCTTCAGTCGAAGCTGAGAAAGCTGTCATCGCATGAAACATAAACATCGAAGAACAACTGCGTCATTGAGTCAGCAATCAACTCGACGAAGTCATCAATATGCTGAACGAGTTTCGAAGTCAGCGAGACTTGACTCTACAACTCAATGAACACTGACTTCTCATACAAGAAGATCACAAAAAGAGAGCAAAACAACTAGAAGTCGCTTTTGATAAGAATGATGAGCTAGAGAAAAAGATCAATCAGTTACAAGGCGAGCGATTGAACTTCAGAGCGAAACAACGTCAGACTGATCGATCTATGTCTCGTCAAGATACTCAGTCAGCTGAGCAACAAGTCAATCAGAAAGTTGAACGAAGCTTTGTGTAACGGTTGTCCCTTTAACAACACAAGGTATATACAGAGACCAAACAGTAATCACTATTACTAGACTTGAGGTCTGGAGATAGCTGAGACAATAATATGTATTGACTACTTACATGAGTTGAG
>JAABUS010004674.1_pt1 | contig 19298 bp, 19 predicted proteins | sample 5560161 | NCBI WGS metagenome assembly JAABUS01 (sample SAMN10711885, study PRJNA513376) | rock metagenome | isolation source: Antarctica rocks | place: Antarctica: Victoria Land, Trio Nunatak nord | collected 2016-01-04 | reverse complement strand
AGCGCACCACCCTGGAGCGCCCCGCCGCCGACCTTGACGACAATTGGCTTCGTGGAGATGTCGGAGGCCGCGCTCACGTACGGTAGCTCCCGTTGATCTCGACGTACTCGTAGGTGAGGTCGCATCCCCAGGCCGTGGCAGACGCATCACCCTCGCCCATGCGAACCGCGATGACGACCTCCCCGCTCGCCAGCGCGGCGTTCGCCTCGGCCTCCTCGTGCAGGACTGGCTCGCCACCGGAGAACACCTTCACAGGCCCGAAGTACAGCTCCACGCCGTCAGGGTCGAACGGGATACCCGCGTAGCCCATCGCGACGAGCACCCTGCCCCAGTTGGCGTCCTCCCCGAAGACCGCCGCCTTGACCAGGCTGCTCCCGACCACGCTCTTGGCGAGTGCCGCCGCGGATTGCTCATCCTCCGCGCCCTCGACGACGACCTCTACGAGCCGGGTCGCGCCCTCGCCGTCGCGGGCGATCTCCTTCGCCAGCCCCCGCGCCACGGTTTCGACCGCCTCGGCAAAGGCCGGGTAGTCAGGGTGATCCAGGTGCAGTGGCTCGTTGCCAGCCGCGCCGTTCGCCATAAGGAGCGCCATGTCCGAAGGCGATGTATCTCCATCCACGGTCACGCGGTTGAAGGAACGCTCCGTCGCGCGGCCCAGGGTTTCCTGCAAACAATCCGGCTTCACGCTTGCATCGGTCGTCATGAAGGCGAGCATGGTGCCCATGTTCGGATGGATCATGCCGCTTCCCTTGGCCGTCCCGCTGACGGTTATCGTGCGGCCACCGATCTCGACCCGAACCGCAGCTTCTTTTGTACGAGTATCGGTGGTGAGGATCGCATCGGCGAACGAGGTTCCGTCTCCGCCAAGCTCTCCGGCCGCCTGAGCGATACCCTCCGAGATGCGGTCCATCGGGAGATAAACCCCGATCACACCCGTCGAGGCCACCGCGACTTCCCCCGCCCCAATACCGAGCGCACTGGCCGCCAGCGCCTGCATCTCCTTTGCATCCGAGAGCCCCTGTTCACCAGTCGCCGCGTTGGCGTTGCCGCTGTTGACTACAATAGCGCGGACATTTCCAGCCTCGACTGCCTCTTTCGTCACGGCTAGCGGCGCGCCCTTGAACGCGTTGCGTGTAAAGACGGCCGCCGTGGCGCACGGGCGCTCCGAATACAGGAGGCCGAGATCCCGACTCCCGGACTTCCGCACCCCACATGCCACCCCCGCAGCCACAAATCCCTCAGCCGCCGAAGCCCCGCCAGATACAACGTTTATTCCAATTACTGAATCTTTATTCATATCGCGGGCTATTCTCGCACCCGCACGCGAAGGCGTCAACCGAAATATCCAGAAACTTGAATAAATATCCGGCGACTGGTTCAATACCGGTCATGGCATTGAAGGTTGGCATCTACGGCGGCAGTGGGTACGCGGGGTCTGAGCTCGTACGCCTGCTCTCCGGGCACCCGAAGGTAGGTGCGCTGGAGGTTGCTTCGCGCGGGTACGCGGGACGTGGGATCCGGGACGTGTATCCGCATCTGGCCTTCGGGGAAGCGTTCGTGGAGCCGGATGCGATAGACGCTTCGTCGCTGGACGTGGCTTTCGTGGCATACGGTCACGGGGAGAGCGCCGAGACGGTGAGGGATCTCCTGTCTGCCGGAGTCGGGCTGGTCGTTGACCTTTCTGCCGATTTCCGGCTCCCGGACGCCGCGCTATACGGCGAATGGTATGGGGAACATCCTGCGCCGCGGCTTCTGAGTGAGGCGCACTACGGGTTGCCCGAGGTATTCGGGGCGGCTAAAGGCAGGATCATCGCCAACCCCGGTTGTTACCCGACGGCTGCGATCCTGGCGCTCGCGCCGGTGGTGAAGAGGATGGGAAATGATATTCATTCAGCCACCGTCAACGCGCTCTCCGGGATTAGCGGGGCCGGAGCCAGGCCTTCGGTCAAGACGCACTTCGTGAGCGCCAACGAGAACGCCAACGCCTACGGCGCGCCGCTCCACCGCCATACGCCGGAGATAGAGACGATGCTGCGGCATGTGGGGGAGATCCCGGAGGTCACCTTCATTCCTCATCTCATCCCCATAACGCGCGGCGAGCTAGAGACCATCGTGGTGGATGTGGAAGATACGCCCGAAGCGGAAGAAGTCCTCGGCTGGTACGCGGAGGACTACGCGCAGTGGTCGTTCGTGGAGGCGCGGGAAGATTACCCGCACGTTGCGCACGTGGCGAACACCAACCGCTGCAGGCTCTCGGCTGCCATTGACCGTCGGGCCGGAAAGTTGCTGCTGTTCGCGGCGCTGGACAATTTGCTCAAGGGCGCGTCCGGGGCTGCCGTGCAGAACATGAACCTGGCGCTCGGCTTCGGGGAAGACCTGGGGCTGGAGCACCTCAAGTAGGAGGCTGACGATCTGATGGAAGCCACGAAATCCGGCGTGGACAAGGCCACGCGGCAGGCCCTGATCCTGACGCTCATCTCCGAGAAGGGACTGGGCACGCAGCAGGGCGTCGTCGGCGCCCTGGCCGATAAGGGCGTCGAGGTCGCTCAGGCCACCGTAAGCCGCGACCTCGCCGAACTAGGGGTTCTCAAGGTCGGGAGCAAATATCTGGCGCTGCCGCACGACCCAGGGACAGCCGGTATCGAGGTTCTCCCGAGCTTCGTTGTCGGCATCGTCCCCGCCCAGAACCAGGTAGTCGTCCACACCAGGGACGGCACCGCCGGGGCGGTATCGAGCGTGCTCGACCGGGTTCGAGGACTCAGGACCATAGGCACCATCGCCGGCCAAGATACTGTATTAGTTGTCTGCCCAGGTCCGTACTCAGCTAGAAAGACAGCCGGCCTCATCGCCGATGTGTGCCGCGCGAAGACCCGCCCAGCCGGAAACGTCGTCGGGTAAGTACCGTTGAATGCGGCCGTGAGCAGCAAACCGGCGGCCCTGCCGCGCCTCTCCGTACTCGATGAGACCTTCGCCGTGTGCCACCTGGACGCGGAAGCGGAGTTTCCAGCCTGGGCCGCCCGGTCTGAGTTCCTCTCCGTGACACGCACGGTGAACGAGCTTTCCGTCGTCTGCGCGGAGGAATGCGTCCCCGAGGATGTGAAATGCCAGCGGGATTGGCGGGCTCTCAAAATGGAAGGTCCGCTGGATCTCTCGCTCGTGGGCGTTCTCGCAGGGATGCTGGCGCCGCTGGACGAGGCCGGGGTTCCGGTCTTCGTCATCTCGACCCACGACACGGACTACGTGCTCGTCCGATCCGGACAACTCGAAGCGGCCGTTGCGGCGCTGCGCGAAGCCGGCCACGAGTTCCACGGAGCCGGTTCGGACGTCCTCGTACATCCAGCAGAAGCGGAAGACGAGCCGTTCCTGTGGGAGATGCTATACGAGGCCGTCCACTGGGAGTCCGGCCTTAAACCGCCACCGGAGAAGCTCTTGGCGGAGCCGGGACTTCGCCGCTATCTCGAAGGGTGGGGGAGAGCGGGCGACCTCGCGGTCGTTGCACGGGATCCCGAAGATGGTCATAAGGTCGGGGCTGCATGGTGCCGGATCTTCCCGGCTGTCGAGCCCGGCTACGGCTTCGTGGACGCCGCAACGCCCGACATCGCCATCGCCGTTGTTCTGGATCGGCGTGGTACGGGCGTCGGCGGAACTCTACTCTACGCCCTGATGGATGCGGCAGGGTCCCATGGCTTCGATGCCGTCAGCTTGAGCGTCCAGAAGAGCAACCACACCGCCGTCAGACTCTACGAGAGGAACGGGTTTGTCAGGCTGCGGGACGACGGAACCTCCTGGGTCATGAAAGCGGAGCTTACCGCGTCCGAAACGACGAACGCCATACCGGACGCGTAACGAACGGAGGAAAGATGACTCTAGAAGGCAAGAAAGTTGTGCTCGCGTACTCTGGCGGGCTGGATACGTCGGTGTGCCTGAAGTGGCTGGAGCAGCAGGGGGCGACACCCTACGCTTTGTACCTGGATCTCGGTCAGGGTGAACCTGCGAATGACGTCAAGGCGAAGGCGCTGGACATCGGGGCCGCCGAGGCTTTCGTGCGGGACGCGAAGGACGAGTTTGTCAGGGAGTACGTCGCGCCCGGCATAAAGGCGAACGCGCTGTACGGTGGCAAATACCCGCTGTTCACCGCGCTGGGACGACCGCTCATCGCGAAGAAGCTGGTGGAGGCGGCACGCGAGGTGGGGGCTACGCACATCGCCCACGGCTCGACGGGGAAGGGCAATGATCAGGTGCGCTTCGACGTCACCACTGCCTCCATCGCCCCTGATCTGACGGTCGTGGCCCCGGTGCGTGACTGGAACATGAATCGCCCGGAGGAGATGGAGTACGCGAAGGAGCACGGCATCCCCGTGCCGACTACTAAAGAATCCCCGTACAGCGTGGACGCCAACCTGTGGGGACGCTCCATCGAGGCCGGACCTCTCGAAGACCCTGACCACGAACCCACCGAGGATGTCTTCGAACTGACCTCCTCCCCAGAAGACGCGCCCGACGAGCCGCGGTACGTGGAGATCTCCTTCGAGGAAGGGCTACCGACCGCCCTCGACGGCGAAGTGTTGCCGCTTGGTGAGCTCATAACTTCGCTGAACGCCATCGCCGGTGAGCATGGCGTGGGCCGGGTGGACATGATCGAAGACCGCCTTGTCGGCATCAAGAGCCGTGAGATCTACGAGTGCCCCGCAGCCCTGACCATCATCCAGGCCCACAAGGAACTGGAAACCCTCACCCTCACCAAAGACGTTCTCCGCTGCAAGGCGTCCGTCGAGCAACGCTACGCCGAGCTCACCTACGACGGCCTCTGGTTCACGCCACTCAAAGCCGCCCTCGACGCATTCATCGACGAGACCCAGAAGACCGTCACCGGCGCGGTCAGGCTCAAGCTGTACAAGGGCTCATCCACCATCGTGGGACGTACCGCCTCCCAGGCCCTCTACAGCAAGAACCTTGCCACCTACGACCCCAACAGTACCTTCGATGAGTCCCACGCAGCCGGATTCATAGCCCTCTGGGGCCTCCCCGCCCGCCAATGGGCCGGTGTCCATGGCGGCATAGAGCAGGAAACACTGTTTCAGTAGACCTGAATATCAGCTTTAGACATACTCGTGGGGCATAAGTCCGGCTCCGGTGACCTATCGCGATAATAGCCGGATTTCCAGGTAAATCAATGGCACGCAGAGAGCGCTTGGATGGCAGGTGGGTTGAACTTTAGATTTAGCTTTAATGTAGACTCGGGTCTCTGTCGTAGTAGTTGACGACCTTGCCTCGGCGGTCGAGTTCGAAGTGGCAGCAGTCGAGGAGCAGGGTTTTGAGGCGGAAACGGGCGCGTTGCACGCGGGACTTCGCGCCCGAGAAGCTGAGGCCGAGCCTGTCTGCGAGTTCCTGCTGGGTGAGCCCTTCGTATTCGGTTAGCTGGATGGCCTGGCGGTGATCCGGCGTCAGCCCTTCGAGCATGCCCTGTACCGTCCTGGACAATTGTCGTTCGAGGTCCTCCTCCGCAGGATCCGAGGGGTCGGCTGGAGACTCTACTAGTTGCACGACTGGGGTCTTCGCACGGTAGTGGTCGGTGATGGCGTTTCGCGCGATGCGGTAGACCCAGGCACGGATCTTCTCTTCATCTTCCAGCGTGCCGATGCGGGTGTGGATCTTGAGGTACACGTCCTGAAGGATGTCTTCGGCAGCATCGGGGTCGCGCACGTTCCTCCCGATGAACTTCATGAGATCCGAGTCGAACCGCTCGTAGACCTGTTCGACAGCTATGGATGTTTTCTCATCTTCCATTCCGTGCATTCCTCGCTTCCTATCTGGATCTTCCTGACCGGGTTCTCGTACTCGCAGGGAGCAGCTCCGTGACTTCGGCGTCTATGGTTTGCATGCCCCGTTAGCGGGCGGTGGATACCCTGTGGTTGCCGTCTTCGACGAAGTATCTGTCGCCGATTTTGTAGAGTTTCACCGGGGGCAGGAACTTGCCTTCGATCAGCGCGCGTTCCACGCTCTTCCACCGCGTTCTCAGGCTACGTTCGATGGGAAGAAAGTCCGGGTCGAACTCCCTGCATCGGCCCACGCTGCCAACTATTGTGGAGAGTTCGACCTCCATCGAGCCGAGTGAAACCCTTTCCCGCCTCCCGGCAACGGTTCGTTCCTCGGCGAAGCACGCGGCGAAGCGTGGGATCCCCCGCCCGGCGGAGCAGCATCTTCTGAGCCATGCGGAGAGCCTGCGGTGCAATCGGTGGAACACCGCACGGTGTCGAGCCCTTGAGAAGTCCCTGTCGGTTCTTCCGTCGGTCCCGATTACACCGACGGGTAAGTCAGGTTCGTGGTTCATCCGGGAAACCTCTTCCTATCTCGTTCACAGTATGGCGTCGGCCGAGAGTCCCCGCGCCATCGCCCCGAACAGGGCCACGCCCGCGTAGAGGGCGAATACCCTGGGTTTCACCAGGGACCACACAGCCGCCATCGCCGGGATCGTCGTGGCTGGGCCTGCGATCAGGAACGCAAGGGCCGCGCCAGGGGTCATGCCGCTCTCCATAAGCCCGGAAACTATTGGAAGCGCGCCAGCCTCGTTCATGTACAGTGGAAGGCCCACGAGCGCCGCCAGCGGCACGGCGAAGGCGCTGGAGCCGCCGAGGGTTCCGGCGATGGCCTCCTGGGGAACGTACTCCAGGATCAGGGCTTCCATAGTGAAAGCCACAAGCAGCCACCTCCCGATGCGCCATCCTTCACCCAAGGAGTCTCGCGCTACCTCACCCCAGGACAGCCCACGAAAACTCTCAAGAATCTCCCCCCACCAGCCTGTCCGGGGCTGGTTGTCCGACCTCACGCCGCACCCCGACCCGCACGCTTCGGCGGTCGCCGTCGCGGCACTTGTCTCCCGGACAATCCCACCGGACATGGCGGCGTTCCGCGTCGCCCCGATTCCAACGAGGACGGGTTGCTCGGGGGAGCAGCAATCGCTTGTCTCCTTTTTTTCTTCAGCGGTGCGTCGCAGCACCGCTCCCTGGAAGAATCCACTGCGGGTCAGGAGCAGGGTGAGGTATCCGGCTCCGAGGCTCAGGATCAAGGTGGCTACGAGACGCGTCACGGCGAGCGGCCATCCCAGAAAGCCCGCTGATAGCGCGAAGATTTCAGGGTCCATGGTGGGGGAGGCGATCCAGAAGCTCATCACCGGGGCGAGCGGGACACCGGCGATCAGAAGCCCCGCGACCACGGGCACCACCGTGCACGAGCAGAACGGGCTGAACGCACCCACAGCCGTCGCGAGCAGGATCGCAACCCCAACCCTCGCCCCGAAAACCCTCCGAACAGCACCGTCCAGCTTCAGACTTCGTACCAGCACACCGAGAAACACGCTAACTACGAATACGGGCAGCACGTTCCATGCAGATTCAGCCACGAACCCGAAGATCCCATACGCTTCACCGATCATCGCTCTTCCTCCGTCTATTAGCGGTCATATTCATATATGGAGACGGGATTCCGCCCGGATGGACGCACCATTTCTCCGTTCGCCCTTGACGAAGCACGCCCCGTTGCCTAAATTTATATCAAAATTTATTGATTTGAAAGGAGGCGACCGGGTTGTCTACAGATATGCGGGAGCAGGTGAGGCGCAGGTACGCGGATCTCGCCGTGAAGTCCGGGGATGGTGGGTCGTGCTGCGGAGATTCATGCGGATGCGGCTCTGATTCTGGCTCCGAGGCCAGGGTGACGGACCTGAGCAATGGTTACTCACGATCAGAGAAGGACGAGTTGCCCCTGACGGCGGTCGGGGCATCGCTAGGGTGTGGCAACCCGGTGGCGCTGGCGGAGTTGCATCCGGGGGAGGTAGTGCTCGACCTCGGGAGCGGCGGTGGGATTGACGTTCTGCTCTCGGCCCGGCGCGTGTCGCCCGGTGGCAAAGCCTACGGGCTGGATATGACCGACGAGATGCTGGCGCTCGCGGAGAGGAACCGGGCGGAGGCTGGCGTCGAGAACGCGGAGTTCTTGAAGGGTCAGATCGAGGAGATACCCCTCCCCGAAGATCACGTGGACGTACTCCTCTCCAACTGCGTCATAAACCTCTCCACGGACAAGCCTGCCGTAATCTCCGAGGCTTTCAGGGTCATCAAGCCAGGCGGACGCTTCGCCGTCTCCGACGTGGTGTTCCTCGGGAGCAAGGCGACGCTGCCTGACGACGTGCTCGAGACGGTCGGCCTGTGGACGGGGTGCGTAGCCGGGGCGCTCGAAAAACACGAGTACGAGGCCCTGCTCGCCGACGCGGGCTTCGACGACGTTTCCGTCGAGGTCCAGAACACCTATGACCCCGAGACGATAGAAGGACTTGACACCGAAGAGAAGCGCGCGGCCCTGCGCGAGGTTCCGGCGGCGAGCGCTTTCATCCGGGCCAGAAAACCCGAGGCCGGGTAGCCAATGACGAAGCAGGCGCTCGATGTGGTCTCGGAGAACGGTCAGGCTGTCCCCGAAGGTGCGAGCTTCGACGGGGAGCGCATCGAACATCTCGTTGCGTTGGGACGCGCGCTCTCGGACCCGATCCGGGTGCGGATGCTCGGCATGATGGCTGAGGGGAGAGGCTGCTGTGAGTTGCCGGCCTGCGGCGTCCCGGCTGAGGACCAGGATGCCGGTATCTGCGTCTGCGAGTTTCAGGACGCCTTCGGGATGGGACAATCTAAGGTCTCCTACCACATGAAGAAGCTCAAGGATGCCGGACTGGTGTGCGAGGAGAGGCGCGGGAAGTGGAGCTTCTACTCCCTCGACCGTCAGGCTGCCGCAAAACTCGTGAACGTGGCGGCGCTCCACCTGAGCGTCTCAGCGGAGGGAACCGGGGGCATCTGACGAGCTTCGAACGTGCTGCGGTAGCGCCTGAGAAAGCGGGGGAAAGGAGGAAAATGGTGGAGAGAAAGACCCGGATTCTGTTCCTGTGTACGCAGAACTCGGCAAGAAGCCAGATGGCCGAGGGCTTGCTGCGCCACCTGGCCGGGGACCGCTTCGAGGTGTACAGTGCGGGCATCTCCCCCTCCGGCGAGATACATCCACACGCCATCCGGGCGATGGAAGAGGTCGGCGTTGACGTGGGCGACCAGTATCCGAAGGGTTTAAGGACGTACCTGGGCAAGGTCGGGTTCAACTACCTGATCATCGTGTGCGCCCGCGCGGAGAGGAACTGCCCCAAGTCCTTCCCGGGTGTCGGCACGACGCTCACCTGGATCTTCGACGATCCGAGGGGCGAAGACGTTCCCGAAGGAGAGCGGCTGGAGAAGTTCCGGGAGGTTCGGGATGAGATCGAGATGAAGATCAGAGACTGGCTCGCTCACCCCGAAGGAGAACTGGCAAAGCTCAAGGAGAAGCGCGAGCGCGAACGCCGGAAGCGGCAGGGGTTGGAAGAAGCCGGAGGTTCGTGACCAACTTCCGGTGTTACGCGGCCGAGTTCATCGGCGCCTTCCTGCTGGTGTTTGCTGGACCGGGAGCCGTGGTCATAGACGAAGTCTCCGGTGGAGGGGTCACCTCGCTGGGTATCGGCCTGAGCTTCGGGCTCGCCGTAATGGCCGCCATCTACGCCGTTGGGCACCTCTCGGGTGCTCACATCAACCCAGCCGTTACGCTTGCCTTCGCCATGACGCGCCACTTTCCGTGGGCCGCGGTGCCCGGCTACGTGCTGGCACAACTCGTCGGTGCCTGCGCTGCCAGTGCAGCGCACCTCGTCCTTTTCGGAGACGCCGTCCGATTCGGGGCTACCGTGCCGTCGGGCTCCCCCTGGCAGGCGTTCGGACTGGAGCTGGTCCTTACGCTCCTCCTGATGTTCGTGGTGGCGGCCGTCGCCACGGACGTACGCGCCGTGGGGCAGGCCGCAGCCATCGCCATCGGCGGCTACGTCGCGCTCGCGGCGACCTTCGCCGGCCCGATAGCCGGCGCCTCCATGAACCCGGCCCGCTCCTTTGGTCCGGCGCTGGTTGGCGGGGTGTGGACACACCACTGGGTCTACTGGGCGGGGCCTATGATCGGCGCCGTACTGGGTGCGCTGCTCTACGGTTACGTGCGTCTGGCGCACCCGCCGGAGGTTCGAGAGATCAAGCGAGCGAGAACAGAGAGGTTGTCATAGATGGCGGAATCTAGAGAAACCGGAGATCGTCTGAGAGTGCTGTTCCTATGTACCCATAACTCGGCTCGCTCGCAGATGGCCGAAGGGTTGCTGCGCCACCTCGCTGGAGAGCAATTCGAGGTTGCCAGCGCCGGGACGGAAGCAACATCCGTGCGGCCTGAAGCGATCCGGGCAATGGCCGAGCTCGGGGCGGATATCTCTCATCAGGAATCCAAGACCCTCGAACGTTACGTGGATGAGCCCTTCGACTTCGTAGTCACCGTCTGCGACGACGCAAACGAGGCGTGCCCGTTCTTCCCCGGCGCGAAGAACCGCCTGCATTGGTCGTTGCCGGACCCTTCCCGGGCTGCTGGGAGCGATGAGGAGCGCCTCGCTATGTTCCGGGCCGTGCGTGATGAAATCCGGGTGCGCATCGAGGCGGAGATCCTGTCCTCTCAGCGCGGCGCGCTCAACTACTGACCCGCGCCGCCTCTTTCAGCCGGTTTACCGTCGCCAGCGCCACCGGCTCCAGGCGATCGAACTCCTCGACCAACGCCAGGGGTACGGCGTCCCGGAAGCGGGCGTACAGGTATATCTCCCCCAGCCTCCCCACCGCCGGTTCTTCCACTTCATACGCCGCCCGCCGGGCGAACTCCTCAGGCGTCTCCCCGGTCTCCCGGACAACGTCGGCGCCTGCTAGTGCGTCAACGATGGCCCCGTACCGACTATACAGGCGGGCATCCGAGACTTTTACTGAGCGTTGGACCGCCGGTTTGCGGCGGCGGTGGATCAGGTATCTGCGGGAGTAGATGCCAGCCAGCACGGCCCCTGCTACCAGCAGCCCCACGATTATGATGCTCACGGGATCGAGGCGGGCCACGCCGCGCATGAGCGTGCCGACCGCCCCGAAAGCGGGCCCGATGACCTTCCCGGATTTCTCCGCGACGAACTCCAAAACCTTGCCGCTCTGCACGCTACCAGCCGCCTGGTACTGCCAGGGTGTCGAGTCGAAGCCAGGGGTCGGGTCGAAGGTGGACCATCCATAGCCTGGGAAGTAAACCTCGACCCAGGCGTGGGCGCTCGAGGCTTTGACTTCGTACAGCCCCGTGAACGGGTTGTACTCGCCTGGTACGTAGCCTGTAGCCACGCGGGCCGGGATGCCCTGGGAGCGGGCCATTACTGCCAGCGAGGAGGCGAACTGCTCGCAATATCCACGCCGCTCTTCGAACAGGAAGTACTCCACAGCGTCCATCTCGTCGCGTTGCGGCGGGATGGAGAGGTCATACGGGTATTCTTTCCTCAGGTGGTTGTTCATCTTCACTACGGCGTCGTACGGGTTGGTCGTACCGGCGGTAAGCTCGCGGGCCAGCGCCCTGGTCCTGTCCAGGCCGGTGGGGGGGAGGGCTGTGTATTTCTCGGCCATGCCCGCCGGATATGTGGTGCTGGCGTGGCGCAGTTGGTCCGGCGTGGCGTTGGGGATCTGAGAGACTACCGAATAGGTCGAGCCCGCCGGGATTTCGTACGGCGCACGCGCCGAAGCCTGCGAGTCCACCTTGATGCCGGCAGCCGGAAAGTACAGGGTCTCGGGGCGGTAAGCGCCGAAGATGACGTTCGAGGCATCCTGCTCAACGTAGAAGACCTGTGCCACCTGCCGCGTCTCGCCCTCGGACGGCTCCACGTTCGGGGCGGAGAAGAGATCGTAGCGCGGGCCATCCGATACCAGGGTATCCAGGCTGTCTTCGCCGCCGGAGATCACCCACCCCTTCCCGTTGTACTCGTCGAAGACGACACCCCGGTAAGGAACCGCCTCCTCGCTGCGGACCTTCATCACGATCTCATCAGATAGCCTTCCACGAGACCTCAAATCCATGTATGGGTTGAAGCCGTGGTATGAATCCGGCGCGATGTTCCGGGGCGGTTGGGAGAACGGGTCTCCCGACTGCGGATAGTCAGGGTTCTGGACGCTGCCGGAGAAGTCTCCCTGCAGATCCTGGAACGCCGAAGTCGGCATCATCGAGAGGTTCATGCTCTGGCGCTGGGGCATGAGGGAGAAGCAAAGCACCCCGACGGCCAGAACCGCGAAGAATCCGGGTGCGATCAGGCCGAGCGTCAGTCCCCTGCTCCTCGCTGGTGCTGCGCCGGACCTTTCCCTGGCTTCCGAGAGGTTCATCTGGGCCAGGGCGCCGAGGGCGCAGAAGAAGAACAGGAGCACGAACACGCCGTACCACAGGCTCGTCGAGAGCACGGCGCCTACGCTTAGCAGGATCAGGCCGCTAACCAGCGAGTACGCCACGTCCTTGCGGGCCGGAAGGTCGAAGGCGTGGATGACCTGCACCCAAAGAAAGAGCCGGGCCAGTGGCACCCGCGTGTCGTAGAGCGAGGAGAGAACCTCCCTGAAGAACATGGCCAGCGCCGCCAGCGCGCCGAAGGCGAGCAGGATCTTGATGAGGAAGTTCTTCTCCCGCCGCCGCTGGTAACTCACGCCGAAGGCAACCACCGTGAGCAGCGGCACCAGGATGCCGGTCATCCAGTCGAAGTAGCCGCTGGTGAGCACAGCCACCTCTCCCACGAGCACTGCCGCGAGCACCCACGCCCGCAACTCTAGAGAATCCTCGGGCGCCTTCTTCTGGCTCGTCGGTATCCGCTCCCTGATGCGCCCAAGCAAACCGGGATCTCCGTTGCTCATTCCATCCTCCACGGTTCCTCCAGGTCAGGGCCGAGCCTGACAGCCATACGTCCGTCTCTCCTTACCTCATCCAGGAATTCCTGCTCCTCTTCCAGCGTCATCCACGGCCCGCTTCGTGTCTTCGGACCCACGAACTCGCGGCAAGAAATGAGCACCACGGTCTGTGCCCCCGATTCCCCTTGCGCGACTGAAGATCCGGCCCTCGTAATTGGCATGGACGGTCGTATCTCAACGCTCGCCCTGGATGGATCAGGCGTCCTGGAGGCCACGAGCCCGGCGCACCACGTCAAAACGGCGTCTTGATCCGGCTGGTCTGGGAAGGGCTCCTTCTGCGGCCCGGCGTCTGCCCGGACGACCCTTCCCTCCCTCAGCGCGAACAGCAACAGGGAAGCCCCTGCCGAAACTACCATCTCGCGGGCCTCCCTCGGCGCGCGGGCGTCGAGGTTCAGGGCAAGAACGAATGGTGGATAGGTCTCCTGCGCCAGCTCCCTGACGGCTAGCCTTCCCGCAGCGAGGCCGCGCGCGCTCCTGCGCCACGCGACGAGCCGCGCCGGGTCGCCCGGACGGTACTCCCTGATGCCCCAGAATTCACCGCCGTGCCCGCGGTGCAGCGTCGAAGACTCGCTGCGATCACCGCGTTCGGTGTCGAGGGGCGCCACAGGTGGAAGCGCCGCCACGTCGAAGGTGCGGGGGTGGATCACGGTGTTCGACGCCGCACGTATCTTGCGCCGTCCGTGGAATAGCCCGAACGGCGCCCCGGATTCGACGACGATCTCGCCGCCGGAGTAGATGCCCCGGCGCGGGTTCTCGAGCACATACTCCACCCGCGCCGTCGCGCCGCCCCTGACCCGCGTCACAACCGCACGCCCCGTGTCCCCTGCGAACTCGTCCCCCACTTCCAGGAGATGACGGGCCAGCCTTCCCGTATTTCGGACCTCCAGCGTGCAGCGGAGCGGCTCCCCGGCGCGGCCTATCACGGGGGCCAGGCGGATGGCCTCGATGCCGCGCGCGGTCCACAGGGGGGCAGCAATCGAAACGGCTACCGCGGACCCGATCAGGGCCGAAACCACGTACAGCCAGCCAGCCCCCGAGTTCATGGCGATCAGATACAGGATGATGGTGAGGAAGATCAGGAGCGCGGGCTTGCCCAACCTCCTCGCCCTGTCCCGACTCTTTCCCATTATTCTCCAGTCCTCATGCCGGAGGGGATACGGAGCGGAGCACCTCCCGGACCACGGCCTCGGCGGTCGTGCCTGACGATGCGCCGCGCACGGAGATGCGGTGCGGCAGCGCGTGCAGCGCCAGCTCCTTGACATCCTCGGGACCGACGAAATCCCGTCCCCGCGTTGCAGCCCGAGCCTGGGAAGCCCGAATCAGGGCAATGGAACCCCTCGGCGAGACGCCAAGCCCTACTGCGGGATGCTCCCTCGTCGCCTCAGCGAGCGCGACCGCGTATCCGAGTACCTCGTCGTGAACCTGCACCCGCCGCACCATCTCGCGGGCCATCGCCACCTCTCTGACGCTAACGACCGGCTTGACATCCTCCAGGGGGCGTCCTTCGACCTGGGCCCGCACGATCCCGAGTTCAGCATTCCTGGCCGGATATCCCATGCTCGTCGCCACCATGAAGCGGTCGAGCTGGCCCTCGGGCAGCGGGTACGTCCCGTGGAAATGGTGCGGATTCTGCGTCGCAACCACGAAGAACGGTTCCGGCAGGGGCCGCGTCTCACCCTCCACGGTCACCTGTCCTTCGGCCATCGCTTCGAGCAGCGCGCTCTGCGTCCTCGGGGTGGCGCGGTTGATCTCATCCGCAAGCAATACCGGCGCGAAGACAGGACCAGGCAACCACCTGAAGCGCGTCTCCCTCGGATCGTAGACGCTGGTACCCGTGATGTCCGATGGAAGCAGGTCAGGCGTGAACTGTATGCGGGAGAACTCGGCCGAGATGGAGGAGGATATCGCCCGTGCTAGCGTGGTTTTGCCCACGCCGGGGATATCCGTAAGCAGCACGTGGCCTCCCGCGAGAAGTGAGATCAGGCACAGATCCACCACCGCATCCTTGCCGACTACCACCCGGCACACGGAGTCCCTGAGCCTTGCGTATGCCTCCCTCACTTCCACGATGTTCTCTACCTGGTTACGCTGCAATTTTCCTCCACGGAAGACCTGGCGGATGTTGTCCCCTACATTATGCCCACCCAACGCCCACTTCGGCGGGAGCCTTGATATTATCTGATACGTGCGCAAACGGCCTGATTCTGGTCAATCTCTGGATGAAGAACCGGCTGGGGCGAGGGATCTCACGATGATGCGTCGCGCCCTCACGGCAGCCCGCGAAGCCAGGGACTGCGGCGAGATCCCGGTCGGCGCCGTGGTAGCGCAAGGGGACAGAATCCTCTCCGTCGCCCGCGTCGAACGTGAGAAGGCCCGTGACCCCACGGCCCACGCCGAGATACTCGCCCTCCGCAGGGCCGCAGAAGCCCTGGGAGCGTGGCGTCTCACCGGCTGCGCCCTGTATTCCACCCTCGAACCATGCCCCATGTGCGCCGGGGCCGCCCACGCCGCCCAGATCTCCCGCCTCGTCTACGCCACCCCAAGCCCGAAGTCTGGCTACGCCGGAACCCTCCATAACATCCCCTCAGATTCCCGCCTCAACCATACCTTCCCAGTAACCAGAGGCGTACTCGAAGGCGAAGCAGCAGACCTCCTGCGTGAATTCTTCAGAGAAAAGCGTCACAATGCCCCACGCAAACCATCCGATACACCGCAGTTTGGAACACCTGAAGCAACCATATAGTATCTACTTGAACTTCAGGTAGATATAAACTAGCATACAAATGCTAGATTGACCTGCAGGTCGAATGTACTGTCTTCACCTGAACATAAAGGTGCGTAATTTGCGGGATATTCCACGAAAACGCCCATTTGTGAAAAAAATCTGAAAAAAATGTTCCGGGCGCTCTCAAGGGCCGGACTTCGCATGATTAAGGCGTTTCTGGCCATGAGAGTGAAGTCAACCTCACATTCAGGGTTATTTAGCGCCTATTGATATACGAAAATGTGGTGTGCTAAGTTTCCAGTCTACCAGATGTGGTGTTGGAGTAACGGGGGTTACGAAGTGCAGTGTCCTTACTGTGATTTCGAAGACACAAAGGTCATAGACTCGCGTTTATCGGAGACGAAAGATGCGATCCGTCGTCGTCGGGAGTGTCTTTCGTGCGGGAAGAGGTTCACCACGTACGAGCGGCGGGAGCCCTTGAGGCTGATGGTTATAAAGAGGAACGGGGAGCGGGAGCCCTTCGTGCGGGAGAAATTGCAGGTTGGTCTCGTGAAGGCTTGCGCCAAGCAGCGGATCTCGGAGGAGCAGATCGAGGTGATGGTGGACGAGGTCGAGGCCGAGTTGCGGGAGCGGCGCAGGCACGAGGTGACCTCGCGGCGCCTGGGGGACATGGTACTGTTGCGGCTGCGCCGTCTGGACATGGTTGCGTACATGCGCTTCGCTTCCGTCTACCGTCACTATACGGACGTGGATCAGTTCCGCTCCGAGCTGGTGCGCCTCTCCGGCTCCGGCGTGGGCAACGCCACGAGGTAGGCCGATTCAGGGGGCGGCCGTGAATGTGTGCCGCACGTGCCGTCGAAGACGTTGCCGCACGAGATGTAAATGAAGATTTTGTCGATGGAACGAGCAGGGCAAGCGGTAAAATAAGGGGAGGATGAGCGAGGAAGTGAATTACAACCGTCTGAGCGAGATAGACCTTACGGATAATGCAGTCGCGGTGCTCAAGAAGCGCTACCTGAAGAAGAACGAACAGGGCGTCGCCATCGAGGAGCCGATGGATATGTTCCGGAGGGTCGCCTCCAACATCGCCGAGGGGGAGTTCCGGTTCAAGGATGGCGAGGAGGCGCAGGCGCTATATGAGGAGAGCTACGAGCGTTTCCTGGGGATGATGACCACCAGGAAGTTCATGCCCAACTCGCCGACCTTGATGAACGCCGGGCGCGAGCTTCAGCAGCTCTCGGCGTGCTTCGTACTACCCGTGGACGACTCCATAGACGGCATCTACGACACCCTCAAGCACCAGGCCATCATCCATAAATCGGGCGGCGGCACAGGATTTGGCTTTTCCAGGCTGCGTCCGAAGAACGATCTCGTTCAGTCCACGATGGGCGTCTCCAGCGGGCCAGTTTCTTTCATGGCGATATACGACGCTTCGACGGACAAGATCAAGCAGGGCGGAACCCGGCGCGGGGCGAACATGGGCATCCTCAGGGTTGACCACCCGGACGTCGAGGAGTTCATAGACTGCAAGCGCGAGAACGACCAGATCAACAACTTCAACATCTCCGTCGCCGTCACCGACGCCTTCATGCAGGCCGTCGAGGAGGATACGGACTTCGACCTGACCAACCCTAGAAACGGCGATACGGTCAGGACCGTCAGGGCGCGGGATCTTTTCAGCAAGATCATCGAGGGTGCATGGCTGAACGGCGAGCCTGGCGTGGTCTTTATAGATAGGATCAACGCGGACAACCCGACGCCGCAGTTCCCAATCGAATCGACCAACCCGTGTTCGGAGGCGCACCTGCCGCCTTACGACTCGTGCAACCTCGGTTCGATCAACCTGGAGCGGTTCTTCATAGAGGGCGACCGTCCGGGCGAAGGATCGGTCGACTGGGAAGACCTGCGGGAGACGGTCCACACGGCGGTCCGGTTCCTGGACAACGTGATCGAACAGAACAACTACCCGCTGGACGAGATAGATGAGATGAGCCGGGGCAACCGGCGCATCGGGCTTGGCGTCATGGGCTTCGCCGACCTGCTCATAAAACTCGGCGTCACCTACGACTCTGACGAGGGCCTCGCCTTCGCGGAGAAGGTTATGAAGTTCGTGGACGACGAGGCGTGGGAGGAGAGCCGCAACCTCGCCGAAGAGCGCGGCGTGATGCCCCACTTCGAGGGCTCACGTCACGAGGCGAGGGGCGACCGCGTCCGCAACGCTACCGTCACCACCATCGCCCCGACAGGCACGATCTCCATGATCGCCGGTTGTTCCGGCGGCATCGAGCCGCTCTTCGCGGTCGCCTTCATGCGCCGCCAGGCCGACATGGAGATGCCCGACGTGAACCCCGAGTTCGTGCGGCTGGCGAAGGAGCGCGGCTTCCACTCAGACGAGCTGATGAAAAAGGTCGCCGAGCACGGGTCCGTGCGCGACATCCCCGAGGTGCCCGAGGACGTCCGGAGCGTGTGGGTCACCTCGCACGACATTACGAGCGAGTGGCACGTCAAGATGCAGGCGGCGTTCCAGAAGTACACCTCGATGGGGATCTCCAAGACCATCAACCTCCCCAATGAGGCGACGCCGAAGGACGTTGAGGACGCCTACCGCTTCGCCTACAGCCTGAACTGCAAGGCGATGGCCGTCTACCGCGACGGTTCGCGCGACGCCCAGGTCCTCTCCACCGGCAAGACGAGTAAGCAGTCGCCCGGCGAGAAGCCGACCCTGACGGCCAGCTCTCCAGAAGCGCCAACGGCCCCGCCGGTCACCCCGCCAGAGGGTCAGACCCGGCACGTCTCGCTCGCCGAGGCTCGCAACGGTCGCCCGCGTACCCTCACAGGCGTTACCAAGAAGCTCCAGACGGGGCACGGCCCGCTCTACGTCACCATGAACGACGACGAGTTCGGCCCGCGCGAGTGCTTCATAGTGCTCGGCAAGCCGGGCGGCACGGCGGCGGCCTTCACGGACGCCCTGGGGCGTATGATCTCACTGGCCGAGACCCACGGGGCCTCACCGGAGGAGATCGTCAAGCAGCTCCGCGGCATCCAGGACGGACATCCGGCTGGCTTCGGCCCCAACGCCGTCCTCTCAGCCCCGGACGGCGTGGCGAAGGCGATGGCAGAGCACTACCTCGTCGAGAACAGCATGGACGAGAGCCGTCAACTGCCCGTGATCGGGGCCTGCCCCGACTGCGGCAGCGGCCTCACTCGCCAGGAAGGCTGCGTCACCTGCCACTCCTGTGGGTACTCGAAATGTAGCTGACTTGCAGACACCGGGCATTGGAACAAAGGGGGGTGGGCTTCGAAGCCTACTCCCCTTCGCTATTCAGCTCGTGTCGTGCTGAAAGAGTAAGGATGAACGCCATGCAACAGTTTGACAATTACGAACTCAGAGCGCGAATAATACCAGCACTGATAGTTAGCTTTCCTGTAATCGTAACTTTCCTAGGAACTGTGCCTGGAGTAACAAGCACCCTTGCTAAGTTGATAGCTGGTGGGGTCGTCTCTATCGCACTTATATACGCCTTTTCTCTCGTTGTTCGACATCAAGGCAAGAAAATCGAGGCAACTCTTTGGAACAGTTGGGGAGGACCACCCTCAACAAGATTTATGCGCTGGCGCGATAGTTTCTTTGGTCCCGAACTGAAACAACAGATGCACTCAGCTTGCGTTTTAACTGCGCTGGCGGCAAAAGATGCGGAAGGCTCTCGGTGAGCGCATGATGGGCGCATCATGGAATCTTCCGATGCTCTGCA
>JAABUS010004673.1_pt1 | contig 19298 bp, 17 predicted proteins | sample 5560161 | NCBI WGS metagenome assembly JAABUS01 (sample SAMN10711885, study PRJNA513376) | rock metagenome | isolation source: Antarctica rocks | place: Antarctica: Victoria Land, Trio Nunatak nord | collected 2016-01-04 | reverse complement strand
GGTACAGAAGCAGCCCTGGCAGACGCCCATTCCAGCGCGCGTCCTCCGCTTGACGTCGTTGATGCTCCGCGCCCCCGCCTCGATCGCATCGAGGATCACCGCGGTCGAGACCTCCTCGCAGCGGCAAAGGAACTCCGCGGCGCCACGCTCGACGCTGGTTCCCCACTGAGCGCTCATCGCACTCACTGGTGACGAGATCGTCGACCGGTGATCTGAGGCTGCCCCATCCACGTCGTGTTCCGTAGATGTCGCGGCACGAGCGGCGGCCAGACCGGCATCGTCCGCGTCGATCAGACCGAGGGAGGCGGCGGCCCCAAGCCCAGTCGCGCGCCCGCGGGCCAGCGCCGTCGCCATGTCGGTCACTCCGGCCGCGTCACCGGTGACGAAGAGGCCGGGGACGGTCGTTTCGCCGCCCGCGCCGTGGACCACGAGATAGCTGTCTACCTCTGCTCGCCACGACATCTCAGCGCCGGCCAGTCGCGCCAGATCGGCGTCGGGCTGCCGGCCCACGGCAACGACAACAATGTCCGCCTCGACCGGCTCACCGTCGATCAGGACCCGGTCGACACCGGAGTCTCCCTTGGCGAGGAGGGGTACACCGGGTTCTCCGATTGGGACGATCGCCACCGTCTCCCCACCCGCGGCCGCGATATCCGCCGCGATCTCGGCCGGCGGTGATCCGTTCCCGAGGATGACAAAGCGCCGGCCGGGGCGGACGCGATAGTGATTCAGGAGGAGCTGCACGGCCCGGGCAGAGAAGACGCCCGGTAACGATCCCCCGGGAAATGGATAGGGACGATCGGTGGAGCCGGTCGCCAGGATGACCCGGTCGACGTCCAGCTCGGCTGGCGCGCCCGCGCCAAAGAGCGCCAACCGGTTCCCCGCGAAGAGCGCCCAGGCCGTCATACCTGGCCAGAGCAGCACCCCAGCTTCCCCGGCGGCGGCGATCAAGTGCCGGGTCAGGTTCGCCGGATCGACGATGGTGCCGTCCGTGGTGGCCACCGGCGCCCGTTGGTAACGGAGGCGGCCGCCGAGGCCCGGTTGCTCGTCGATCACGATCGTCTCCGCGCCCGTCGAGGCGACGGCGAGCGCGGCGCTGAGCCCGGCGGGGCCGCCTCCGACAATGGCCACCCGCGATCGGGTCATCGGGCGTCTCCCGGGTTGGCGAGCTCATGCCTCTCCGAGATGTCGTCGTCGAGCCCATGCTGGGTCTGCACGACCATCCCCGGCTCGACCGGCGTGATGCAGGTGCGGACGTTTGGCCGGCCGTCGACGATCATCAGGCAATCGGTACAACGCCCGACCATGCAGTAGCCACCGCGAGCCTCGCCGGTGTGGGGCATCGTCCGAAAGACGCGAAGGCCCGCCGCGAGAAGGGCGACTGCGATCGGCTCGCCCGGTCGAGACATGACGGCTCTGCCATCAACGTGGAAGAGTATTGAAGGCTCCGGTGATGACACTTCATTGGCTGGGTCCCCTCTGGGCTCCATCCGTTCGGCCATGGTCAGTCTCGCGTCCTCTGCTGTGAGCCGTATTGGTTCCGCGCGCCACGGTGAAGCGACGCAGATGATGGCATCGTGGGCGAAACCGGTCAACGGGCTTGCCCTGGTCCAGACAGCTCTATCTCGCCCGAAGGCCACAGGGTGGCCGTCTGCCCTCTGCTATGCTACCCGGGCTGCATTGGGGTGGTCGGAGATCGCTTTGAGATCGGCTCCACGGCGACGATGGTGGAACCAGTGATACGGGAGGCCAGCGATATGGTAGGCGGAATGGTCGAGGCGACGCGGGTCGGTCAGAATGGGCATGCGCGGGAGCACGCCGTGGCGGATGCCGCCACGCTGGAGCAGGACGCGCTTGAGCATGTCTGGATCCATGCCGCCTCCTGGGCGGATGTCTCGGACGAGTACGGTCTGCGTATCTTTGAGCGGGGCCAGGGGTCGACGCTCTGGGATGTTCAGGGCCGAGAATACCTCGACGGGCTGTCCGGGCTCTGGGTCGTTAATGCCGGGCACGGTCGAACCGAGATCGGCGAAGCGATGGCCGAGCAGGCTGGCAAGCTGGCCTATGCCTCGTCGGCGACCTTCACGACCAGCCCCGCGGTTCGCCTGGCCGACAAGCTCGCGCAGATCACACCGGGCGATCTCGACCGCGTCTACTTTTGCTCTGGCGGCTCCGAGGCGGTCGAGACCGCGCTGAAGATCGCCAAGCAGGTCCAGGCGATGCGCGGCTTCCCGCGCCGCTACAAGATCATCGCTCGCCGCGGTTCCTACCATGGCATGACGATGGGGGCAATGAGCCTGACCGCGATGCGGAACGAGGCCTACTTCGGCCCGTTCATGTATGGCGTCTCCCATGTCCCGCATCCCAACCGCTATCGCTCCGATTTTGGGGTCGAGGGCGAGCAGGCCGACATCATGGCGGCCCGCTACGTCGAGCAAGAGATCGAGAACCAGGGACCGGAAACGGTCGCCGCGGTGATTGGTGAGCCGATCTCCACTGCCGCCGGCGTGCATGTGCCGTCGCCGGTCTACTGGCAGATGCTGCGGGATATCTGCGACCGCCACGGCGTGCTGCTGATCGCCGACGAGGTGATCAATGGGTTTGGCCGCTCGGGCAAGATGTTCGCGACCGAGCACTTCGGAATCGTCCCCGACATCATGACGATGGCGAAGGGGCTCTCCTCCGGCTATGCGCCGATCGCCGCGGCGGTCGTTCGGCAGTCGGTCTTTGACAGCTTCAAGGAGCAGAAGACGGTGGCGATGGGCCACCTGCTCACCTTCGGCGGGCACCCGGTCGCGGCGGCGGCAGCTCTGAAGAACATCGAGATCTTCGAGCAGGAGAACCTGGTCGAGCAGAGCGCGGAGAAGGGCGCCTACCTGATGGAGCGGCTCGAAGAGCTGCGGGCCCATCCCACGGTCGGCGATGTTCGTGGTCTCGGTCTGATGTGCGCCGTCGACCTGGTTAAGGACAAGGAGACCAAGGCGAGGTTCGGCAAGGACTCCTCCTTTGCGTCCCGCCTCAATCACCTGTCGCTGGAGCGCGGCTTCATCTCCCGAGTCTACGACGTGATGCACTTCGCGCCGCCCCTGGTCGTCACCCGCGACGAGATCGACCGGATGGTGACGATCACCGACGAGATTCTCACCATCGTCGAGGGCGAGTTCGCCGCCGACATCTCGGCCTAGCACACACCTCTCTCGATGTGGTCCCTCCGCACACGCGTGCGGAGAGACCACATCGAGCCGGTCGTTCTCCCTCGTTGACACGGCGTCCGTTCTTCGGCATGCTGCCCGCTCCAGGCAGTGGTTCGGAGGCGATCGCGAAGGAGGGCAGATCATGGCATCCGTCCGCGCAATGGAACGACGCCGGGGACGATCGATCGGACTTCTGGCGATCCTCCTGCTGGCCTTCGGTCCGATCCCGGGAAGCGCCGGAGTGTCGGCTCAGGCCGCGACCGTTCTGACGGAGGGGACGCCGCGGCAGGCTGAGGTTTCCGCGGCGGGACTCGATGTTGCCTTCGCGTTCGTGCAATCACGGGTCGATCGCGGACTGTTCCCCGGTGCCGTGGTGCTCGTGGCCCGGCATGGCATCGTGGTCGGCAGTCGCGCATTCGGCGTCATGGAGCGCGGCTCGTCTGAGCCGATGACCACGGACGCCATCTTCGATCAAGAATCGATCACCAAAGTGCTCAGCACCGCCCCGGTCGTGCTGGCCTTGGTCGAGGATGGCACCCTGGCGCTGAACGACCCCGTTGCCAGGTATCTCCCCGACTTTGCGGTTAACGGCAAAGAAGCGATCACGATTCGCGAGATGCTCGCCTACTCGGCGGGTCTACCCGGGGATGCCCAATCTCTGGAGAACCCCGACGATGCCGCGGTCTGGAAGGAGATGGCCGAGACGCCGTTGGAGTACCAGCCGAGGACGATGGTCGAATACAGTGACCTCACCTACCGGCTTCTCGGCCGGGTCATCGAAGCCGCCACGGGCAGATCGCTGGCGGACGTGGCCCGCGAGAAGATCTGGGCACCGCTCGGGATGACCGACACGATGTACAACCCACCAGCCTCGCTGACGCCGCGCATCGCGGGAACCGGCTACTCGGAGTTTCGCGGACGAACGATGCGCGGTGAGGTTGCCGACGAGCAGGACTATGCTCTTGGCGGCGTCGCTGGCTGCGACGGCGTCTTCAGCTCGGCGCGAGACCTGGCGATCCTGGGTCAGACGATGCTCAATGGTGGCAGCTATGGTGACGCGTCGGTCCTCTCGGCAGACACCGTCGTGGCGATGACCGCCAACCAAACACCGTGGGTCGATGCGGCGACGACTGACACCGATCCGCTCGCCAACCTGCTCTTCACCCCCAAGGGCTATGGCTGGGAGCTTGCGACGCCGCGCTTTTCCCATGGGGGCACGAAGCTGACGGAACACGCCTATGGCAAAGCGGGCGGCGCGGGCACCTTTATGTGGGTGGACCCGGCGACCGACCTGGTAGCGGTCTACCTGACGAACCATGGTCTGCCGGTGCCGTTCGACGAGGCGGGGTGGAACGACATGCTCGACCGGATCGCCCCCGACCAGTTCTTCAATCTCGTCGCGACCGCGCTCGACCCCGTTCCCGTGCCGCCAGCCGGTGGGACGCCGCCCGGTGGAACGCCCGCAACGGGCGAGGCGACGCCGGTTGCCGCTCTGGCGGACCGTTTCCGTCACGCCTAGCTCCTGCCAGGAAGGACCGATGCCCGACCGGCTCCTCTTCGTGTCGAGCAACCCCGGCAAGGTTCGCGAGGTCGAGGCGATGCTTGGTGCTCCGGTCGAGCAGCTGGATCTCGATCTTCCTGAGATCCAGGCCCTGGAGGTTGACACGGTTGCGCGTCACAAGGCGTTGACCGCCTTCGCGCGGGCGGGACGACCGGTCGTGGTTGAGGACACCGGGCTCTACATCGATGCGTTGCGCGGCTTACCCGGCGCCCTGGTTCGCTGGTTCCTCGCCACCATCGGTCCGGCCGGGGTCTGCAATCTAATCCCCGCGGGCGCCGACCGCTCGGCCCGAGCCCGGACGGTTGTCGCCTACTGCGACGGTGACACTGTTGAGCTCTTCAGCGGCGAGACGCGAGGGGTGATCGTCCCGGCGCCCGCTGGTGGGGGTGGGTTCGGCTGGGACCCGATCTTTCGGCCCCTCGGCGCGACGGGAACGTTTGCGGAGATGGATATCGCGGAAAAGTCTGTCTACTCGATGCGCCGCCAAGCCGTGGAGCGGCTCCGAGAGCGGCTGCTGTCCTGATTGCCGGGCGCACCGTCACTTCCACCCCGTTCAACGTTCCCTGATGTCCCGATTGCCTGCCAAGGCCAGGCGCGTGGGCGACGCCGCGAAGGCGGAAGGCGGTCGTTCGCCCGCGGCGGAGTCGACCTCGGTCAGCGACGACCGACAGCTCCGTGTCGGCTCAGAAGTGGTGTTGGAGATTGGCGAACCGATCCAGCACGAGCAGCGTTCCGGATGCCCCGGCGGACGCGATCTCGTCATGCTCCAGACGCCAGGTCAGGTCGTGTGGCAGAAAGACGGCGTTCAGACCGGCGGCGAGCGCCGGATTGATATCGGAACGGGGCGCATTGCCGATCATCCAGGTCGTCTCCGGGCGACTCCCCAGCTCCACGACCACCGTCCGATAGACCGCGGTGTCTTTCTCGGGGACGATGAACGTGCGGTCGAAGTAGCCAGCAAGCCCGCTCCGTTCGATCTTGAGTCGCTGCTCCTGGTCGTGCCCTTTGGTCAGGAGTGCTACCTCGTGACGGGCGGCCAGCAGCGCCAATGTCTCCTCGACCCCGGCGATCAATTCCATTGGGTGACTGAGGATCCGCTCGGCGAATCCCATGACGGTCGCCAGCTCGGTCTCGTCGAGATTCCGATGGTGCAGATGCTCGTAGCATTCCCGCAGGCTGCGGCCGAACATTGGCGCTCCGTAGCCGTGCCCCGCGATGTTCGCCCGCTGAATCTCGTCCAGGTACGCGCGGACCTCGACCGACGACAGGGTTGAGTGCCCGAGATAGGCGATGAAATCGTTGATCGCCCGCTCGAAGTAGACGTTGTTCTCCCAGAGGGTGTCATCGCCATCGAAGATCAGGGTCTGACGAGCATCGGTCGCCAGATGCGGGTATTGACTGCTCACGCGTATGGGGTATCTCCGTCTTCTTGGAACAATGTCAGGCTAGCTGTATGGTGCGCGGCGCGTCAGTCGCCAGCCCCGCGATTGGGCCAGAGCGGGTCGCGCCAACGGCGACGACGTCGTCGGGTCTCCCGAGTCGCGTCGCCCCAATGGTCGCGAGGCGGGTGGGGAGGCGGGCATGCCATGCGCCCCTACCACCGTGGGCGTGGCGGCGTAGCGCGCCGTTAGACCCCCCGCCGGGTAGCCAGCCGACCACGCCGGACTGTGAGATCGTGGTCCGAAGGCGGCAGGAGCGCCAAATTTTCTGCCCAGCGCCGATCGGACCGCCAGCCACGCCGCCCACCGTCACGCTCGGCGGTAGGGGCGCATGGCATGCGCCCTGGTGCGGGACCGCTACGAGGCGATCAGCACACCGGAGAGGGCAGACAGCCAGAGATCGCTCGACATCGCTCGGGGTGACCGGGCGAGATTGGACCTTGGGCCGGCGCCTGGAGTCAAACCGCGGGAAGCAGCAACTGAGCACCGGCCCGGCATGCGTGCTCGTCAGGTCCTCCTAATCACGGAGAGTGCCACACACGCCCTCGTGTCGCTCATCAGCGAGTCTCACATCGAATCGGCGCGACCTGGTCCACGGCCCGCATCACATGGACCGCGAAGGCCGTCGAAGGGGCAGCCGCGCCGGTGATCGGGCCGAGGTCACGAGATGTGTCGTGTTCGTGGCCCCGCGGAGGGGTCGCGTAGCGTCCCCCGAGGTATGTTCGGTGTCACCGCTATCGGACAGCGCGCATTACCCGCGTCAGGCGGCGATGTCGTAGCCCGCTTCCTCGATGCCGGCCCGAAGGTCGGCGTCGCTGACCGAGCCGTCATGCTGGACGGTCACGAGCTTGGTCTTGAGATCGACACCGACATTCTGGATGCCGGGAAGCTTGCCCAGTTCGTCGGTGATCGCCCGGATGCAGTGGTCGCAGCTGACAGCGGGGACGCGGTAGATCTGTTCAATCATTGGGATGAGTCCTTCGCTTCCTGGCCCTGCCCTGGGACCGTCGATGAGACCGAAAGTGTAGCAGAGCCGTCGGCATCGCCACTCCCCGAAGGCCCGATGAACCGGCCTTCCTCGTAGATCCGCCGCACGATCTCCTCGATCTTTGGCTCCTCAATGGCGACATCGAGCAGTTGATGACTCGCGGCGATCTCGGCGATCAGGTTGGAGGCGGAGATGGCGTCGCGTTCAAAGCGGAGCCACCGGCGGGGACCGTCCTGTTTGATAAGGGTGGCATGGACCGGCGCGGCGAATGTTTCTCCTGCCCCATCGTCAGCGTCGAGATCGACCACGAGGGTGCGATGGGTGCCGAAGCGGCGGCGCAGATCGTCGACGCCGCCGTCGTAGAGCAGGCGGCCGTGGTCGATCACCAGCATGCGGCGGCACAGGTGCTCGATGTCGGCCAGGTCGTGGGTGGCGAGCAGCATCGTCACGCCCCGCTCGCGGTTGACGTGGAGCAGAAAGTCGCGGACGCGGGCCTTGGCGACCACATCGAGCCCGATCGTCGGTTCATCGAGGTAGAGCAGCGGTGGGTCGTGCAGCACCGCGGCGGCGAGATCGCCGCGCATCCGCGCTCCTCAGGCGTCCGGCGACGTGCTCGCGGCGGGCGCGGTATGGTACCCGCTGCCGGAGAATCGGTCGACTCGCGGCGGTGCCCTGCCCCCGGTAGACCGTGGTTGGGGGAAAGACCGCTCCACTAATGACGACATTGAAAAGACAAAGGAGCCGAGCGCGTGGTGGTCCAGACAGAGCAGCAGCCGGTCGACACGGACATCCTGACGCGGGACCGGGTCGCCATTGAGGACACCTGGGACCTGACGACCATTTTCGCCGACGATGCGGCCTGGAATGACGAGGCCGCCCGCCTCCGCGGGCAGGTCGCGACGGTGGTGGTCCGGCGCGGATCGCTGGCCGCGTCAGCTGATGCGCTGCGGGGGGCGCTGGACGACGCGATGGCCGCTCGTCTGATGATCGAGCGGCTGGCGGTCTATGCGAGCCTGCGACGGGACGAGGACACCGGCGACAGCGATGCAATGGCGCGCTACCAGCGCGCGGTCTCACTGGCGACCGAGGCTGGCGAGGCGCTGGCCTTCGTCGAGCCGGAGCTCCTGGCACTGCCCGAAGATCAGCTCGTGGCCCTCGTGGCCAACCCGGTCCTGGCGCCCTACCGGCACCTGCTCGACGATCTCCGCCGCCGCCGCCCCCATGTTCGCTCGGTCGAGGTGGAAGAGGTGCTGGCTCAGGGCGCCGAGGTGACGCGCGCTCCGCACGATGCCTTTACCGCCCTCGATAATGCCGATCTGGAGTACGGCAAGGTGCGTGACGAGTCGGGGATCGAGGTAACGCTCACCAAGGGCCGGGTTTCCGTGCTGCTGCGGTCGAAGGATCGATCCGTGCGTCGGGCCGCGCACGAGACGTTCAGCCGCGCCTATCTGGCGCATCGAAACACGCTGGCCGCGCTTCATGGCGCATCGGTCCGCAAGGATGTCTATGAGGCGCGGGTGCGGCACTACCCATCGGCGCGATCTGAAGCCCTCTTTGCCGACAATATCCCGGAGAGCGTGTACGACACCCTGCTGACCGAGGTGCGCGGCGCACGACCGGTGCTGGAGCGCGCGCTGCGCCTTCGCCAGCGGGTATTGGGGATCGATCACCTTGCCGTGTACGACCTGTCGGTCCCGCTGTCTCCGGAGCCAGAGCGCCTCTACACCTATCGCGAGGCGGTCGAGATCGTGCTGGGTGGGCTCTCGCTCCTGGGCGATCGGTATGTCAGCGATCTGCGGGCGGGCTTCGACGCCCGGTGGGTCGATGTCTACGAGACCAAAGGCAAACGCTCCGGGGCCTATTCGTCCGGCGCCTTTGGCTCGCCACCGGTGATCCTGATGAACTGGAATGGGACGATCAGCGATGTGTTCACCCTGGCCCACGAGGCGGGTCACGCGATGCACAGCCACTATGCCGACGAGACCCAGGCGTACCATGACGCTGGCTACTCCATCTTTCTGGCGGAGATCGCTTCGACCGTGAACGAGGTGCTGCTCGGCTGGCATCTGCTCGATCAGACGCCGGCCGAGGATCGTCTTGGCCGGTTCGCGTTGCTGAACCGGTTCGCCGACACCTTCTTCGGGACGGTCGTCCGGCAGTCGATGTTCGCCGACTTCGAGCAGCAGACGCACGCCGCCGTCGAGGCGGGGCAGCCGCTGACGCTCGCGGCGCTGAACGACATCTATGGCGAGCTTTACGATCTCTACACGCCAGGGGTTGCCGTCGACGACTCGGTGCGGGTCCAGTGGGGACGCGTCCCGCACTTCTACCGCGCGTTCTACGTCTACCAGTATGCGACCGGTCTCTCGGCCGCGATCGCGATCGCCCGCACGCTCCGCGACGAGGGGCCACCAGCCCAACAGCGTTACCTGGAGATGCTCGGCGCCGGCGGCTCCGATTACTCGCTGGCGACGCTTCAGCGCGGCGGCGTCGACCTCACCTCGCCGGAGCCCGTGCGGGCGGGTCTGGCGGAGTACGAGCGGGTAATCGCGGAGATGGAGCAGATCGCCGAGGACGGAACGCTTGACGCGGCGCCCTCCCGCTAGCCGCCCGCGCCGGGTGGTCAGGAGATGCGGGGGATGGTTGCGATCTGGGAAGCCGCCAGGCGGAAGCGCTGAGCAGGCTGGAGGATGAGCAATATCTGGACGACGACGGAGATGTCTCGGTGCCGTGGCTCGACGCCTCAGGCGCGCTGTTGAGGACGAAATCTGGGGCCACGGGACGGCAGCACGCGGGTGACGGGCGGGAGCAGGGGGCGCTCGTGTGGTTCGGACATAACGGCGTGACTGATCGGGCTCGACACGCTGATCGAGTGGGACCGAGAAGGGAGGCGGATCGGTGCCATTACCGCGCTGGGTGGCGCAAGCCAATCGCCGGGGGCTGAACCGTATCGCCGGGCGGTTCGCCGGTCAGGTGCCGCCGTTCGCCCTTATCCGGCACCAGGGCCGGCGCTCCGGTGCGGAATACCGCACGCCGGTGATGGCGTTCGCGGCGGGACAGCGGTTCGTCGTCGCTCTGACCTATGGAGCAGAGGCGGATTGGGTCAGGAATGTGCGAGCCGCGGCTGGCGGGACGCTGATCCGTCGTGGCCGGCCGATCGAGGTCAAAGCACCCCGGCTGGTGGGGGCCGCCGAGGGTCTGCCGATGATCCCCGCGGCGATCCGCCCCATCCTTCGACTGACCCGGGTGGGCGAGTTCCTGGTCCTGGACCGGGTGTCGACCACCCCGGGTAATGGGTAGATGCGCCAGATCGCTGAGAGTTGACCTCCACAATGGATGAGCGAGCGAGCGAGCGAATTCAGGGCTTTGGCACCTCGATCTTTACCGAGATGAGCCAGCTTGCCGCCCGACACGGGGCGGTCAACCTCGGGCAGGGGTTCCCCGATTTCGCGGGTCCCGATCTGGTGAAGCAGGCGGCGAAGGCCGCAATCGACGCCGATCACAATCAGTACGCCCCGGCCCGCGGCACCGCCAGGCTCAGGGGGGCGATCGCCGCCATGTGGGAGCGCGACCATGGCCGGGCGATCGATCCCGACACCGAGATCACCGTTACCAGTGGCGCGACCGAGGCGATCTTCGATGCGCTGCAGGCGTTTCTCGGTCCGGGTGATGAGGTCGTCGTCTTTGAGCCGTTCTACGATGCCTATCTCCCGAGCGTGCTGCTGGCGGGGGCGACCCTGCGCCCGGTGACGCTCAGCCCGCCCGGTTGGACCTTCGACCCGGACGAGCTGCGCGCGGCATTCGGTGCCCGGACGCGCGTGCTGTTGCTCAATACCCCCCACAACCCGACGGGCAAGGTCTTTACCGATCAGGAGCTGCACCTGGTTGCCGCGCTGTGCCAGGAGTACGACGTCGTCGCGATCACCGACGAGGTCTACGATCGGATTCTCTACGACGACGCGGTCCACCTGCCGCTGGCGACCCTTCCTGGCATGTGGGAGCGGACGCTGACGGTCAATTCGACCGGCAAGACCTTCTCGATGACCGGCTGGAAGGTCGGCTACGCGATCGGTCCGGCGCCGCTCAACCTGGCGCTGGCGGCGGTCCACCAGTTCGTCACCTTCGCCACCGCGACGCCGTTTCAAGAGGCGATGGCGACCGCGCTGGAGTTGGCCGCGACGGACGGGTACTACGATCAGCTGCGAATGGACTACGCGGTGCGGCGGGATCTGTTGCGGACCGCCCTTGAAGCGAACGGCCTGCCGACGCTGCCAATCGGCGGCAGCTATTTCCTGATGGCCGACATCGGGGCGCTCGGTTTTCCGGACGATGTCGCGTTCTGCCGTTATCTCACCATCGAGGTCGGCGTCGCCGCGGTTCCGCCCTCCGCCTTCTATCTTGATCCCGCGCGGGCCCCGCTGCTGGCCCGCTTCTGCTTTGCCAAGCGCGAGCAGACGCTGCGGGCGGCGGCGGAGCGGCTTGGCAAAGGGCTGCTTCGGCCGGCCCGCGTCCCTTAGACCGAGCTCAGACCTGAGGGTTCAAACCCGGGTTTGGATCGAACGGGATGCGCGGCCCATGCCGTAGAACGAGCCGGCGCCAAGGCCGATCGCGCCGCCGATCATAGCGGTGCCGAGCGTGATCGCGTTGCTCCCCCCCATCTGGCCGAGGCTCGGTCCAAAGATCCACCCGATGGCTGCCCCGGCGACGAGTCCGACCGCCACACCGGCGGCCGCTCCCCGCTCGGCCGCGGCGGCGTTCGCCCGCTCGGCGTCGGTGTCGTCGAGACCGGACTCCAGCGCGATGCCGTAGACGCTCCCGAGGACCACGCCGTAGACGAGATGGAGCAGCAGGTTGCCGATCACCGGCAAGGGACCGGCATGGATGTCGCGACCGAAGAGACCGCCACCCATGATCGGGAGGAAGACGATCATCGAGAAGATCCACGGCACGAGCGAGAAGAGCGCCCCTTTTTGCCAGCCGGGTCCGCCGATCATCGGCTCGACGAAGCGGCCGTAGATCAATCCGAGCACGAGCCCCATCAGCAGATTGAGTGCGATCGCCAGAATGACGCTGTTGACGGTCGTGTCGGTCATGGTGTTGTGGGTCAGCGCCCAGAGCCAGCGGCTGAATTGATTGCCATCCGCATGACCAAGAACCCGGGCGAGACCAAACGCGATCGCGACGACGACCGTCATCGCAAAGGTGGCGGCGAAACCGCTGAGCACGCCATCGCGCAGCCAGTCGTCGCGCCGGATCTCATGGCGCGTTCGGGTGTGCAGGCGGAGGCTACCCTGAGAATGGAGTTCCATGACCGATCTCCTTATCGTCGCCCCAGCGGCCGCCGACACGGCAGCTCTTGCCTGAATCTACGAGCGCGGACCAGCATGGGTTTCATCATGACAGGTAACTTCCCGTTTTTCCCGTTCGTGACAAAGATCACTCGACGTTGTGACGAAAATCACGAGGTGAGTGGTACGACTGGCGGCAGAGACTGTTGCCAGGTCTGATGTCTGCTGGTCGTTGCCACGTCCAACCCCGTTCGGCATAGTGCCGTGCGTCCACCGCGCGCCGATGGCAGAGGATGAGCGCGCATGCGATCTTGACGGGCGAAGGGCGGGACGATCGGGGGAGGATGTCGTGACGGCGTATCGATCATGATGGGGGTGCCCGGCGTGGTCAATCCTCCGGTCGGTGCCCCCCATAGTGACCGAGGTCGGCGACGTTCCGAGCCAGCATGTGGAACGACCGGGACCGGTTCGACGGATACCACGGGTGGGGGTGGGCACTGAGGGCGAGGGCTGCCGTCTCACGCCATGACGGAGCGGACGGGCGGTCATCCGACCGCCGAACGATGACCCGCTCGATGATCGAACGGTCCATCTGGTTCTCCGACGATCGGGCTCGAGCAGCTGGTCGGGCGATGACCGGCGATCGGACCGGAGGCGCTCAGACGTCGTCGGAGCGCATTCCTTCGGCGCGTTGAGGGGCACGGGTCGGGTCAGGAACGTAGATGACACCGGTGATCTGGCCGCGATCGGTATGCTGGAACATCACCCGGGTGCCTGGATCATCGATACAGCGCGCGAGCTCTTTGTCCGGGTGGCCATAGCCGTCGAAGACGACGTAGATGGCAATACCCGGCACGCGATGGGCGGTGCCGACCGGTCGTTTCTCCTCGTCATGGACCATCTGCCCGTCCAGATCGTCGACTGGAGGGGCGGGGGTGGGGGCAGAGGTGACCGGGGTGGTCGCGTCGGGCGCTGCCTCTGGCTTCGCGAACAGCTCATCGTTGATCCGCTTGACGAGGAATGTCCCTGCTTTCCGTTGCAGCACGATGCTCTCCTGTCGATAGCTGACGACCCGGTTATCGCCCGTCTCGCTGGTGATCACGGACCGGGTGTCCGGTGTGATGTCAGCGCCGGGCGTCACCGCGATCGTCTCGCGAGGTCGCCCCGTCGTCGACGATCCGCAGGGTGGCCAGCCGCGGATCGGCTGGACCGGAAAGGTACATCCCGAGGGATACACCATGCTGAAGGTACTCGATCTTCTCTCCCGAGATGATATCTCCTGGGGCCAGCACGGGGATTCCTGGCGGGTAGGGAATGACCAGCTCAGCGGACACCTGGCCGACCGTATCAGCCAGCGGGACCGCTCGGCTCGGCGCGAAAAAGGCCTCGCGGGGTGAGAGGGCCTGCTCGCCAGGAGCGATCGCGCTGCCGGTCGAGCGGAGATGGCTTCCTCCGGCCGGGCCGGGCCGCTCGGCAGAAAGCCGCGTGAATGCGGTCGTGAGGCGATCGATACTGTGCTCCGTGTCGCCAATCGTGATCAGACAGGCGACACCGACGAGATCGCTCATCTCTGGCTGAATCGCGAAGCGGTCGCGCAGGGCATGCTCGGCGGCGAACCCGGAAAGACCAAGCTCATGGACATCGATGACCAGCTTGGTCGGATCGAACCGGCAGGGATCGATGCCCAGGCGATCGGCCGAGAGAACCGAGACCCCCGGCAGGGCGTTGAGAAGACGGCGCGCTCGTTCGGCGAGGGCGATGGTCCGTTCGAGCAGCCGCTCGCCATCGAGCGCCATCTGACGTCGTGCCGCGTCGATCGATGCCAGGATCGTGGCCGACGGGCTGGTCGTCTGGACCATCCCGACGGCGGTCGCCACCCGCGCGATATCGACGCGCGGTCCCTGGAGATGGAGCACCGAGGCCTGCGTCAGACCGGCCAGCATCTTGTGCACGCTCGCCACCGCGCCGTCGGCCCCGCTCTGCATGGCGGACCGGGGAAGCGCCGGATGGAACTGGATGTGCGGCGCCCACGCCTCGTCGACGAAGAGGAGGGCGCCTCGCTCATGGGCGACGGTCGCGATCGCGGCGAGGTCCGATGCGACCCCGCAATACGATGGGCTCACGAGCACCACCAATCGCGCCGCCGGGTGCGCGTCGAGCGCCGCGGCGACATCGACCGCGTCAAGACCGAGCCCGACCTGCAGGGTGTCATGAAGGCGGGGAGCGATGTAGATCGGTCGCGCCCCGGTCAGGATCAGCGCGACCAGGAGTGATTTGTGGATGTCGCGGGCGATGACCACCTCATCACCTGGTTGAATGGTTGCCAGGAGAAACGCCTGGTTCCCGGCCGACGACCCGTTGACCAGGTAGAAGCTGCGCTCGGCGCCCCAGGCGTCGGCACCGAGCGCTTCAGCCTGACCGAGCGTATCGCCCCGGAAATGACTATCGTCGATGCCGCCGCCAAGGGGAATGTCGGCGCTGAACGCGGCCGACCCGAGTCGCTCGACGATCTCCGGGTCGGCGCCGACGCCCAGCTTGTGGCCGGGTGTCGAGAACGGAATGGTGCCGTGCTGCTGATAGCGAGCGAGCGCTTCGACGAGGGGCGCGCGACGGTGATCCAGCGCCGGCATGAGACGATCTCCGCGGTGACGGTCTGCGCGAGACGGGGGGTGGAGGAAGCATGGGGCGGTCGGGTGAGAAGCATACCCGTTGCTTCTCGACGGCGTTCGGTCACGCTGATGTCAGTCCGCGCCGCCGAGCCCCACATCCTGGATCGAGGGTGGCGATGTCGTCGCTTCCGCCATGACCGCCGCGGCGATGGGGCACTCAAAGCAGCGGCGGGGCGCGCAGAGCGTCTGATCGAGATGGATCAACCCTTGTTGGCCACGGGCGCCCAGCGACCGCACGCGGAGACCGCCCGTGACCTGGCCGAGCGCGCGGCGGGTGATCGTGTTTGATGCCGTCGCGGCAAGACCGTCCCAGATCGACGCGGCGGCGCCGAGGAGTCCGTCGTCACCCGTCTGCTCGGCGAGCGCAAACGCGAATGGGAGCAGCGCGTTGACGACCAGCTCGGTAGCCCGGTCCGCGCCAATCCCGGGGTGATCGCCTCCAATGGTCAGCCGCCGCAGCGCGGACATCGGGTCGGCGCCGCCTCGAATCGGTGAGAGCAGCCCCGCGACGAGCCCGCCACGGGTAAACGCCAGCAGGTTCGCGCCGGCCGCAAGGCGGGCGACCGGATGGTTTGCGGGGCGTACCCGAGCGCGCGTCCAGGCCGTCGGCGCCAGGGTCTGGCCGGCCCATGGGGTTCCGGACCGCTCCCAGCAGCGCTCCAGCTCAACGACCTCAACCGGCGAGAGATGACCGAAGGCCGCATCGACCGGCGAGAGGGGAAGAAAACCGCTCGCACCGAGCAGGAGACCCCGGGCGAGCGCCGGTCGGATGGGGGCGGGGTGGGCATCGAGGACCGCTTCGATGGCGACCAGTGGCAGGGTAACCGCCAGCTCGCGCATCGGCTCGCGGTTCTGGCTGAACCCCAGACCGTCCCAGATCTCCGTGTAGAGCACCTGGCCGGGTGTCTCGGCCGTGAGCCGGGCCTGCAGGCGCGCCCCCTTGGCGGCCAGACGCAGGTCCCCCAGTCGCCAGAGGATCGCGGAGATCCGCTCCGGGTCGCGCTGCGCGATCTCCGGGGCGCACGTCTCCCCGCCGAAGCGATCCCAGCTGGTCCGGGGAGCGGCAACCTCGGAGAGCGGTCCGCTCAGCAGTCCGCGCATCTCAAGGAGCGGGGCGACGACGCCGTCGCTGCGGCGTGTTTCGGCGCCATCATGGTCCAGCACGACATGGAGGATGACATCGTCGTAGCGCGGATCGGTGTGATGCCCGTGCGCCGTCCAACCCGAGGTGCGCGGGTGCACCTCGATGCTGCCGTGCCGCATCTCCCGGCCGTCGAAGAGGATGATCGCGTTGCAAAAGTCGGGGCCGAACCCATGCGTCCAGGTGCCCCGAAAGACGACCTCGACCAGCTGGCCGCCGGTCGTCCGGAGCGGCCCATTGAACTGCTGGCGATGCCAGGCATCGCTCAGGGCCATCTCCGGGACATGCTCGGCACCGGGCATCGACTTCCCCCACGTGACTGGTGAGCGCCCTGTTCGTGAGCGCACGATACCGGGTCTTGGTTCAGGAGAAAAGGGGTGGATGGGTCATGGGCCCCGGCGGTCTCCCCTATGCTTGGACCGCTGAAGCTCGCGGTCGCATCGGGAGGAGTAGGGAATGGAGCAGTCGGGACTGGAATCGTCCCCCGTATCGCGGCGGGTGACCGCCCTTACGCCAGCACCAGGTATTGCCCCTGGAATCGGGCACTACATCGCCCAGTTGACCGAGACACGGGAGGAATTGCTGCGACCGCTCGACGGACTGGGGCCGGCGGCGTTGAGCTGGCATCCGACCGACCAAGTCGAGTCGATCGGGACCCAGCTGCTCCATGTCGCGGCGGTGGAGTGGAGCTGGGTGTTCGAGGAGATCTTTCGACGCTCGAGTGACGACTACGACGGCTGGGAAGAGGCGATGCCGATCCGCGCCGGCGTCGCCCAGGTAGCAGATCGGTCCCTGACGTACTTCACCGACCGTCTGGCACAGGTCCGCACCGATGTCGTTGCCGCCCTGGCCGGGCTCGCCGACGCCGACCTCGACCGTCTGGTGGCCGATGCCTCTCCGTCGTCCGGGGTGGAGTCGAGCAGTGAGCTCTACTCGATCGACTGGATCCTGTTTCATCTCGTCCAGCATGAGGCGCATCACGCGGGACAGGTAGAGCTCCTCGTCCGCTTCCTGCCCCCGGTGCCGTAGGGAGGGCGGCGCCGGATCACCATCACCCATGAAACTGCCGGAGTCGATGTCATCATGGCGCGAACCGCCTCAGCCGACTATCGCCCCGCGGGCGTGGGTCAGATGCGCCTGCGATGGCTCATCCCGCTATGGCAACGGGTGATCGCCGTGACCTCATGGCAGCGGCACGGTCTCCGGCGTGGCGAGGTCGAGGGAGAGGCAATGACGATCGCCAGGTGATGGGGGCGTGATGCGACGGCCTACGTCTCGAAGAGGACCGGCGTCTCCTCTGGCTCCAGACCAAGGGCGGCGCGCTGACGGTCGCGTCGATACCGATCGATCGCGGCCTGGACGGTGCCAAGCGCCAGGGTCGCGCAGCGGACGCGGCTCTTCACCACATCCTCGCCCATCTCCTCAATCATCGTCGCCAGACCGAGCTCCTTGACCTCGTCTAAGGTCATGCCGTCGATCAGCTCGGTCACGATCGAGCCGCCTGCCTGACTGATCGTGCAGCCTTCTCCTTCAAAGCTGACCGCCTTGATCCGCTCATCCTCGCCCACCTTCAGGTAGACGGTGATAAGGTCGCCGCAGCCGGGGTTGCCCCCGCCGAGCTGGACATCCGCCTCGGGCATTCGACCCTTGTGCCGCGGGTGATCGTAGTGGTCGAGGATATTCTCAACGTATGCCTGCCGGTCCACGAATCGTTTCCTTTCGGACGAAGGTTCTGTTCACGGTCGTCGCGTGCCGGCGACCCTTCCCAAAGTATACCCATGGCGCCCGTAGCAAACCCTGGCGCCGCCGGTCCTCCGGTCGGGCGGCGAGGGCGGAGCCGCTCAGTCGTGCGCCTCGCCTGATCTGGCGTCATCCAGTGCCGGTGTCCACCGCGACGAGAACGTCGTGAGCCGCCTGGTTCCACCCGCCGACAGCCAGGTTTTTCGGGACGATCGACCGGCTGCTCCGGGGGCGGCTGCGCTCTGGCCGGTCGTCACGCTGGCGGCGTGCTACCTCGTGCTGCTGGCCGTACTGACCTGGCTGATGCTCGGTCCGCCGGAGAGCTTCCGTGGCTTCGCTCGCGATACCGCCACCGCCGAGGCGCCACGCCGGGTGGCGCTCTATGCCGATGCGCTCTACGCCAGCGCCGCGCCCCTCTCGGAGCGGACCTATCTCTGGGGCGTGCGGGCGACTCTGGTGGGGCTCTTTCTCCTCCATGGGGCGGCCGTCTGGCGGGCGAGCAGATCGCCAGCGATGGGAAGGGGCGAACGCCGCTTGTGGTATGGCCTCCCGATCGGGGCGATGACAGTCGCGCTCGCGTACCCGCCGACCTCGGCCGATCTCTTCTACTACGCCATGGCCGGTCACCTGGTTGCGGACCGAGGCGTCAATCCGTATCTGGTGACACCGGCCACCTTTCCGACCGATCCGCTCGTCCCGCTCAACTACTGGACCGGCATTACCTCACCGTACGGACCGCTCTGGACCACGATCTCGCGAGGCGTGGTGTTGCTGGTCGGGGATGATCCACTGCGCGTCTCGCTCGCCTTCAAGGCGCTCGCGGCGCTCGCGGCCATCGGGCTCGCCGTCATCGTCGCCCGAGTCACCAGCGACCTGTGGCCCGGAGAAGGATTGGCCGCGTATGTCCTCGTCGGGTGGCACCCGATCCTGATCGTCGAATCGGCCGGCACCGGCCACCACGACGCCCTGATCATGCTCCCGGCGATGGTTGGGCTGGGGTTGCTCGGCCGGGAGCGGACGCGGTCCGCGGTGCTGGCGCTGGCGCTCTCGGCCCTGATGAAGCCCGTGACTGTACCGCTCCTCGCCCTGGCGGCGCTGGCGCGACTCAGAGAGCGCCGGTGGTCGGGAGCGATTCGGGGCTGGGCCGGCGATCTCCTCGCCGTGTCGTTGCTTGTCGTCGTGGTCAGTGTCCCGTACTGGGCGGGTGGCGCGATGCTGCGCTCGCTGCTGGCCGAGCCAGGACGGCTCGTCTCCAATCCCTTCTACGGTCTCCTCGCC
>JAABUS010004672.1_pt1 | contig 19301 bp, 28 predicted proteins | sample 5560161 | NCBI WGS metagenome assembly JAABUS01 (sample SAMN10711885, study PRJNA513376) | rock metagenome | isolation source: Antarctica rocks | place: Antarctica: Victoria Land, Trio Nunatak nord | collected 2016-01-04 | reverse complement strand
CTGCGCTTTGACGCTGTGTCACATCCGTCTGTATGCGCACCTAGGCAGATGCTGCTGCAAACACCTAGTTTGTGCCGCTGTCGAGAGTGATGGTCCGGCAGCAGGCTTCCAAGCCGGCGATTATACAATGTTCCGTGTCTCGCGTTGTTGGAAGCAGCGCAGCCCCGCAAGGTATGGGACTACATTGATGTTCGCGTTGAAAAGCTGCAAGGCCGGCTAGACCACCTCACCAGCATGCACTTGGTGCAGCCACCGCAGGCACGGCAGTTTTTGCCGTTAGTAAGGAGCTTGACGAGAACAGGTTTACCTTGACCACAACAGACTCTTCACGCCCCATCGGGTCTGGACGTCTCAATTCAGAAACGGCAAGCTGTTTTCTCCATCCTGTGGTCGTTCCCTGTTCCCAGAGCACATTTTGAAGATTTTGTTGTGCTAATTGTGTTGCCTCCTTGCTATCTGCAGGTATGGCAAATGGCTACAGACATCTTCTTAGCACACCACCTTGACCAGTGTGAGGTATGCTGCTTTGCTGCAGCTGCATTGGATCTGCACAAAACATGTGCAGAGTGCACAGATGATAAATGTGCCACAATGCACAAGCTGGCCAAGCAAGGTTGTATACTGTAGGCTGGGAAAGACGCAGTATATCAGATCACTTGCGCATCTCCACAGGACAGTCAGTTGCTTGCTGAAAAGCTGCAAGAGTCCGTAGCCTCAAAACACGAGAAGGTACGATACAGCAGTGATTCCACCAAGCTTAGCTGCAAGTACTAACTCCACAATTGGTGGCAGATATGCACCAACATGCTGATTATGTGGTCTTGCAGAAGCAGCAAAATGACTTTGCCTCAAAGACAGACGTAGGCAGTGCAGAGCTGTACTTTCACTACTATGGCATGCTGATGCACCAGCAAAACATGCTGCAAGATCAGATCAGAACAGGAACTTATTATGCTGCTATCTTGGAGAACCCTACAGACTTCCAAGACAAAGTGGTGATGGATGTTGGCGCTGGCAGTGGCATTCTGTCCTTGTTTGCTGCTCAGGTAGCATCCTCCATACAATCACAGTCGCACACTTGTTTCACTCAAAGCACACACACTGCACATGCACCAGAGCTGCTCTGCTACCTGACCTCCTGTGAATGTATACGGCTCGAGCAAGCATCCAACCTTGCTTTTGCCAGCTAATTTGCTCATCAGAACTGTTGCTCATCAGAACTGGTTTTCAATGTAAATCACCAGTCTCCCTTGCCTTAATGTAAATCACAAAAGTTCCTTGCGTTTTAGTGCGAATCACCAAATTTCTTTGCGGCCAGGCTGTGACAGCATACAGGTATAATTTACTGGAATGGACAAGTGATTTGTGTATGGTATAGGCAGGAGCACGCAAGGTGTACGCCATAGAGGCTTCAGGCATGGCCAAGTATGCTCATCAGCTTGTAGCAGCCTCAGGTAATGAGCCTGCATTGCTGGCTTAAAGCCTACAGTCACAACAGCCGTCAGCAAATGGTCAGCACCTTCATTACTGCTGCCTTGCATGCATGGTCTACAAGTCACGCAGGCTTAGTCTGTTGCTGACATGCTGCGCAGTATGCATGGACTCTGAGTGCACTCTGATGCTGCTAGAGCATTCTGGCAAGCACAAGCTTCCCAGGCCTGCAGCAGCTGGATTTACTGCTGCAAGGCTGCACATCCCAGCCTTGAAACTGCCATCACTTTGTCATCTTTCGAGCTTCATGCATCCTGGCGGAAGTATGAATGCCAAGGACTGCCCTGCTGTGCATACCACAGATTCCATCAGCAACACAGCATGTGCTGCTAATGATGCTCCTCTGTGCTGTTAGAGTTCTAGCCAGACGCGTTGTTTGTTGTCACAGCTAGCCCCAGTCCTGATCCCCAGGCTCAGAAAAAGTGAAAAATCCATACCACTTCCACCTTTCTTTGGCAAAAGCTTCTTGTTGTTGCATTTCTTCAACGCGTTTTCCTATACTCTGTTTGCTGTCACTTTGTCATCACAGTCAACTGTGATGACACGTTGTGACTCTTGAGCTGTTTTGGGACGCAGGCTTTGCAGGAGTGGTAGAGATCATCCAGAGCAAGGTGGAAGAGCTGGCTTTAGATGCCCAGGTGGATGTGCTGGTCTCTGAGCCCATGGGCACCTTGTTGGTGAATGAGCGCATGCTGGAGACTTACCTCTATGCCCGCAACCGGTACCTGAAGAAGGGTGGCCGCATGTTTCCTGTGAGTAAGGCCTCCCGTGCCCCATCTGCATCATTGCTGACTGGATTGCTGACTGGATTGCTGACTGGATTGCTAACTGGTTTGCTGGCAGGTCATGCCAGCAGGCAAGCATGCTTTCAGTCATTAGACCGTTATCGCTGTTGTTGGCCTACTCTACCTACTTGGCACTTGCAGTACCACCAACCGGCACTCACATGCACATCTTGCTGCTTTCCAGGAGTCAGCTTGTCTGTCTGTTACATGTGCCCTCTGCATCATGCGCCTGGCAGTACTAACATAGGCGTCATTGATGGCAGTGCTGCGTGCTTAGTGGATCAGCACGAAGACTTGATCTTGTCTGGACACAATTGCTGGCTGCAGTCTGGACACAACCACTCACTTACTGCAGAACGTGCTGCATTCCACCACACGGTTGGTCATATGTTCACTTTGGTGAACATGCCTCTATGTTTGCTTCACATTCTGCCACTACTTCCAACATGACAGGCAACTACAACCTCTATATGGGTAGAGGAACATTGTGAATGTTGTGTGCAAATGATTGTGTTGCTTCTGTGGTGCAGCAAGTGGGGCGCATACACGCAGCAGCCTTTTCAGATGCCAACCTGTATGCTGAGGTGGCCAACAAGGCCTTCTTCTGGATGCAGCCCAGCTTTTACAATATTGACATCACCTGCTTGCACAAGGAAGCTGCTGCAGCCTACTTCACACAGGTATCACCCGTCGCCCCCCCCTTCCCCTTGGCACCAGTGACCACTTACCTGACGTGCACAGTATACATATTGCCACTGATTCCCTCTGTGATTGCTTTGATCACTTGCTTATTCACGCTGGTATTCAAGCCTCTAAATCTGGTGGGGGGGCCGCTGCAAACAGAGTCATGCTGAGCTGCTGCAATGCTGAGCAACAACATTGACCAATGTCAATTGTTGTGAGGGTTCAAACGCTGGGCGGAGGCTTTGCCAGTGTGTCTACTACCATGAGAAGACACGTGTTCTATGGCTGCAGGTTGTGGTGGATGCCATTGACCCCAGTGTCATTGTATCCCAGTGTGCAAGCAAGACCTTTGACTTTGGCAGCATCACTGACCCAGAACTTATCAACTTCACCATTCCCTTGCAGCTGCAAATAGGTATGCCACTCAAAGAGGCTCAAGGGTGTGCACTGAATGGCAGCATGAACTGAAAATGTTGGCATCAAGCAATGGACTGTTGGAACAGTTTCTATGATCAGCCGTGGGCCTGTTGTCTGCGCTGTCCATGCATGCATGTTGACCTCACCTCTGTTATTATGAACTCTTGTCAGCATTGCAAAGTAAGCACAATGACTTGCGACTAAACACAGCCTTCTGCAGCTGTGCAAAACGTCAACAGAAGCCTGGTGCAACTGTTCCAGAGTCATCTTGAAACGTCAACTTTGCTCCTACCCAGGGAACAACTAGCCGGAAGTGTATTGTCATACTGCACCAGCAGGAAGTGTATTGTTGTACTGCACCAGTAGGAAGTGTATTGTTGTACAGCACTAGCAGGAAGTGGTTTGCTGTTCAGCATTAGCAGGAAGTGTACTGTCGTCCTGCACTAGATGTGGGCCAATCTCAAAGCCCACAAAAGGCACTGCTGTACATGTGATGCAGGCCGAGCGTGTGTGGTGCATGGCATTGCCTGCTGGTTTGATGTCCTGTTTGACGGCAGCAACACTCAGCGGTGGCTCTCCACAGCACCTGGTCAACCCACCACACACTGGTGGGCCACCCCCCCAATCTCTCTGCCTCTGTCTGTCCTGATGCCTGTCTGTAGTCTTGAATTGTTGGTGCACTATCTGTGATTTCTGCCTTGCGCATGTTGTTCCTTGACACGTCACTAGCTCAGCTGTGATGCAATACTGACAACTGTTACGCAATACTGACAGCTGTTGCGCAATACTGACACCTGTTATGCAATTCTGACAGCTGTTACGCCATACTGACAGCTGTTGCGCAATACTGACAGCGGTGTGGGTATCATGTCGATCATACTTATTGCACACTGCTTGCACATAATACAGCACTTGTGCAAAACTTGTATTATGCTGGGTTTTTGAAACTTTGTATATAATGATTGTACATCTGACATCAGCAACTGGATGTGTTGCAATGCTGGCGCTAACGGCTCCTGGGCAGCGTTGCTTCATGTGCTACTGAGGTGGCTTTTGCCAGCATGACCTGTGCCTGGTATCATCCAAAGATTTGGTCAGCTGCACTCTCGAGTCACCTCAACCAAATCATACAGCATGACCAGCAGCAGAGGCGGTATGGGCAGGAGGGCTGTGTGTCAAGTTTGCCCAAACAGCTTGCTGCAACCAGCTGTTGTACCAACCAGCTGTGGTATGTTCTGTGTGATGGTCAGCATGCGAGTGTTGCTGTTGGCTGCAGGTTCCAGCTGCGGTGCCTGATGGAGACTCCTCTGCATGTGCAGCAAGGCCAACTCATCACCGGCCAGCTACGCCTGGCAGCTCACAACCGCCAGAGCTATGATGTCTTTGTGGACCTGACTGCCCCTCCCTTACACCCTGGCCAGCTGCCTCAAAAGGTACTGCCCTTCACTCCTTGTGCTAAAGAAAAGAAAAGACTATGCCTTTTGGCGTCAATTCAATGAGAAGCCAAGTATTATAAAAGGCTGCTGAGGCTCCTTGTGCTACTTACTGGCACCTGCAACAAGCTAGCCCACCTCCTTTGGTCCACTCATGCACTCATCCAATGGCTTGCTCACTTACTTACTCACTGGCTCGCTTACTCACTCACTGGCTCGCTCGCTTACTCACTCACTGGCTCGCTCACTTACTCACTGACTATGCATGCATATGATCCACAGCCAGCTGCTGACCTGACATCATTCAAGCTGTAGACAGCAAGTTGTGTTGACAGCAGCCTGATGACAACAACAACGGTGCAGTCTTGCAACATTCAAAGCCAATGATGATCTCCGAGATGAGTCTCTGCCAAAGAGGCACGATGTATGGCCTTGCTGTACCTAGCTTCTCAGTATTTGCACTCCAGTTTCATGTGTGAAAGTCTAAGCTGTGCAGATTCGACCTGTTCTGCAGCTGCCATCAGCAGCATAATTGCTGTCATGGTGACTTACATCATGCACTGCACTGTTAATGACTTGCAGTGTAGCATGTCTGCCATTGAAACTCAGCTGCCGCGGCAGTTGATGACAATCATTGTGCTGCAGGCGTCAGGCAAATTTGACCTGAAAGAGCCCTACTACCGTCAGCTGAATCCCCAAACATCAGCTGCCTGGCCTCAGCAAGAGCAAACTGCAGAGCAGGCGCCACCTCAGCAGCAGCAGCAGTCTTATGTGCAACAAATGCATGCTGACTCAGCTCAGATGCAGCAAAGCCCCAACTATGGCTGGTCAGCTCAACAGTCAGGGGTGCAGCAGTACCCCATGATGGGGCATGTATCTCAGGATAGTAGGCAACAATCTGATGGTCAGTGGAATCAGCAGGCGTATCAAAACATGTGGCAATGATAGGTGCTGCCCCTGGGCTGAAAGCTAACCTGGTAGTGAACCAGTGAGTTGTGGTCAATGAGGAAGAACCAGAAAATGTATGTTCTGAACTCAGGCCTAAGCTTGTCATAGCGCAAGTACGGTACCTGCTGGCAAAGTGTGCAGAAACAAATGTACAATCTTGGAGTGCTGATGTGTGGCATCAGAACACCAGGATTTCAAATGGATCAATGTCATAGTGTGAAGATTTCATTGTGGGTTGAGAGGCCAATTGAACTTACTTCGTTTATGTTGCTAGTTTCTGCCATCCATTGATATTGACAACAGCTGTGCCCCTGTCCTGCACACTTTTTGCACCTAGACACAGGCTGCTAATGACTCAAAATGATGATGTGGTGACGTCAAAACTCTGCTGATTCTGTAATGGCTGTCTATCTTCTGGAGGCCTTTCTCTACGATGACCAGGCTGATTGCATTGTCTGCACTTCACCCTCATATGCATGATGTCTTTGGCACACTAGCAGAATACCAGTTGTGTTTAGTGAATGCCAGCTCCATCAGGTATAGTTGATGGTAAATGGACAGGACCCTTTGCAGTCACTAGCTTTTGCTTTGCACAACAAGCAATGTGATCGTGCACTTGCAATTCTGCAACAATCTTCTTCCAGAAATCAGACTTGAGGGTCTTTGGGAACGCTGTGCCCGGTGCTTGACCCTCCATGAATATGCCATCTCCAGGTTCTGACCCCTCTGCAAACATTTGCCCTTTCATCAGAAGAGCAGAATGTGATGATGTGGCACCAGCATGTCTACAGCAGGCAGCGCAACAACAGTTGATGATGATCCATACAGCAAAATGCTAACCAATTGCATGGCTGCTTCTGATGACTGAGCCTCACACAAGCCACCAGACCATTGCAGCATGTGTCAACTGCACATCAGGCTCTGAGAGTGCAACACAGGATGTCACCACTCACCTGGGACCTGTAGCACTTGAACACATTCCCCTTGAGGAACACTGGGGTCAGGTGCTTGTGCAGCCAGGATCATAGCTTCACTTATTTCTCCTGCCAGCTTGGCTGCTTTCAAATTGGTGATCACAACCACCAGGCTGTGTAACAAATGTTCCTTGGCCATGTGCTGCTTTAGGCCAGCCATCACTTGCTTTGTTACGCCACTGCCAACGTCCACTTTGCATTTGTATAGCTTGACAGAATCTATCTCCTCAACAGATGTGACTTGTGCCACCTGCGCACAAGCAAGACGTTGTGTGTATGCTGCACAACAAGCTGATGCGCATGAGGCCTGTCATTGTGAACATAAACACATGCATCCAGGCAAATGAATCATTGCCAAGCCTACTGCCAGTAAACATGTTGACTATGCCTCTCAGCATTTGGCTGCTTGTAAGGGCTACTCAAGCCAGTCACGCTATTGTAAACTGATGGCTGCAAAGCGATTGCACACCTGCAATTGTGCCTTAGCGAAAAGTTCGTGGATTGCAGTTTGCGAGCCAGCTGCTGAGCCAGCTGCTGCGCTAGCAGCAGAGCCAGTGTCCTTTGGCTGTGTACTTGCTGCACCAGCAGCTTTCTTCCCTGCGTTCTTTGCGTCTGCAACGCGCAAAGCTGTAAGATGTGCCAGCAGAGTAATCCACTTCGAAAGAGGGACGAGACGCACCTTTCGACGGGACTGATTTCGGCTCTTGAGCAGACGGCCTGACTTTTGAGTCCACTTGCAGCTGAGACAACAAAGACTCCACCTGCTGGATTGCGAGGTCTAGCTCAGTAACGGTTGACATTCTTCACTTGCCTCTCAGATCCTCGTTGCAGCTGACTGCGCAGCATCAGCATGCATGAAGCAGAATGCAAGAACCCTTCCCTCACAGAGAACACACAGATGAATTTGTTTGCCATTTTTGTATTTTTTAAAGTCTGTGTCGTTTTGGGCCAAAATGGGCTAGCTGGCCCCAACTGTCAACTCGACGGACTGACTGACATCTAGCTATCTCGCAGCGTGCCCCGAGCAAGCATGGAAGGAAGTCAGAACTTGCAACAGCCACGCTCAACATGGTGTACAATTCCTGTCACTGCATCAGACCAGTGTGCAAGCACATTTCACTGTATACATTGCTGAGTGTCTATATACCCAGTGATATTTGTGCATTAGACAGGATGGAAGCTGTAACATGCAACAGGCAAACGTTGCGTCAACAATGCCACAGCACAGCCCAGCAACGAACTGTTTTTATGAAAACACCAAGGTTGTGCATGCGCATGAGAAACCAACAGGTTTGCAATCTGGGTACTTTTTCTGCGGGTGGAGGTTTTTGCTATGTGAAATGTGCTATACAACATGAAACATGAACTCAACCAAGCTCATGTTGCAACTGCAAGGGCTCAAATTTGGCAGACTTGACCAGGACTTTGCCCTGGGGAAGCTTGGAGAGGTGTTGTGCAATTGCTTGAAAATAAACAATCTGTCGTTCCCGGTCATAAACAATCATTAGGTCACTGATCAAGCTGAGCTCATTCTGGAATAACTGCTGCCAATCAGGCTTGCCCTGTGCTACTTGACAGCTTTCCTGAGCAAGTTTTTTCGCTTCCTGCAGCAAACCCAGACAGATTTTGTCAATAGTTGCCATGATCCCCAAGCCAATCCATCAGGGAGATGCTATGACTTGACACAAGCAATGATGTGCTCATGGTCAGCCAAATGCAAGCACATACATGCTATAAATGAAGGCAGACGCATTTGCAGGCACATTAGAGCATAATCATGTGCTTATGAAATCTTGTTTCAAGGCAAAGGAACTGTGATAAGGCGCAGTAGGTACAAATCATCAGCATGGTGCACTTGTTGATGATGCACCTGCAGGTTTGCACAAGCAACGCCAAGATTTGACTCTGCAGCTTCTTGAGCTGCCATGGCTTGCCATGCTTTGACTGTGCTATGATTTGATGACAAAGCCAGAGCCTTGCGCAGGGACTCAGAAGTTTGCTTCAGGTCATCATTAGACCGTATCTGGTGTGAAGCCTCTTCAAACAAACCTGTGTGTGGCACAACAGGCACCAACTAAGACCATAGAGCAAACTTACGTTCCCTTATGTTGCAGTCATGCAAACAGCAGTCATGCAAACAGCCCATGACTTTGGGATGGGAACAGATACAGGTGTGCAATAAGCAGGTGCATAATATTTTCTGTAGATTAGCCTTAGCATGCATGATGCTCGCTAGTAAGGTAATCTTGTGTGGAACTTCCTGACCCACCTGCAGCCCCACAGTAGAGAGAGGCAAGCACAGCCGGCGAGGTACCTTTGACCTGCGCTCGATGAGCTGTTACTGCTTGAGCTTGCCCTAGTGCCAGCTTTGCCAATACAGATGGCATGCCTTGCCTTAGCTCTGCAGGCCTGCAGCACCAGTATGCACAAAGGCATGAGGCTCTAAAGGCTTGATGAGTGGTCTTTTCCTGATAATGCAGCCCATAGCTATTGCAGGTTTTTGACAATGGCATTCCAAGCTGATGCAGCATGCAGAGTGGATGCAAAGCCATCTCAGCCATGTGCCAAATGTGCCGCTACAATGGCTACCTATCAGCTTGTCTAGGGCCAGTAAGCTGATCAACGTATTCATCAGCTGCATACTCGTAAACCCCTGCTGCCCGTCTAAACAGCCCTGCTGCTGCCACATGCTGCTCTGGCATGCTTTTGAGCTGCTCCATGTCATGCTGTGCAATCTCTGCTGCCAAAGAGTATGCTTGCCTCTCCAGGGCGGCAGCATACGTCACACATGCCTGCAAAAGGCCGTCAAGCTAGAGCAACAGGCTGCATGATGCGTCAGGATACACGTCTGCTATGAGCAGCAACATTTCAGGTGATACATTGTCATGAGCGCAGCAAACTCCTGACAACTCTGCTCACCATGGCCTGCTCTGCAACAACGCCTTTCACACCATGATATGTTGTTGGCGAACCGCCCAATGGTGAGGTCCACTCAAATTGCAAAGCCTCTTCATTGTTGCCATCCATTGCAGCTGCCTGCAAAATCAGCACTTGTTGCTGGCAGACCAGGATACAGGATACGTTGACTGACACTGCTGACTTGCCAGACAAATTCCTACCTTGCTGCCAAAATTGTTTAACAGTGCATAGTACCGCTGTATCCTGTATCAACCAAACCTGCCAATGACACTTGTAGGCCTTATTCCTTCGTGAAGCTGAGCCAAGACCGTCAAAACACAATGATATGCAAACAGACGACTAGCCACAAAAACATATCAACTATGAGAGACCCTTCAAGCTGCTTGCACAAGTGCGGCCTATGCGTGAAAAGGACCAGCCTCTTCAAGTGAGGTACAGTCGAAAAGCAGCTTACCAACTCAAGCGCTCGTCCGCGGTGACGGTTGTGCTTTCATACGCCTGAGCTCGACAAGCTGTAAGCTCTCTCAGATTTTCCAAAGTCAATGCATCTGACCGTAAAATATTGTTGAAAGAAAAGCTTTTGGTGTTCAGCGATGGTGTCCAGTGATCACGAAAAGTCAGGCATATTGGCGGTTCCTGCTCAGGCGCGGCTGGGGCGGGTGCGCTATACACCCAAGCCGCGCTGCCGCGAAGCATCTCGATCCTGCGCTGCCGGGGTGCCTTGTGATCACTACTGCATCGCTGCTGCAAGAGTCCCAAGCTCCATCCGAGATGATCTGGGCGTGAATGAGTGACAATTACACTGTAACTGCCACTGTCTTTTGGGCGTCTCTCCTGGATGGATTGCTGGGGCAGCTCTGCTGAGGTCGCTGCATGCATTTCCGGTGCTGATGTGTGGCAAAAATCCTGCCTAGTGAGATCGCAAACGGCTCACAGGACATTGCGCTTTGAGCAAAGCCCGGTATGGTGTAACTGATGCCTGGCTAGGTAGGCAACAAGTGCTCTTTGGCCTTCTTCTTGAAACTGTATGCTTTCTTTGGCACTCGATATGGTACACAAAGAGCCCATGGACAATGTGAGTGCAAAACAGGATGCTTGTAAGTTATGTCAAGGTGCAACTGTACTGCTGTAGGTTTGCATGGTGTCAGAGAACGTGATCTTGTTGCCAGCCTGACGTTGCCTTGCGTTGCCGACCCATTTGCCCTCTTGCGAGCTCCAGAATTTCAGGTTGGTCCTCGTTTGTTGCTTGGCTTCCTGCAGTTCTTTGTCCCATCCGCTAACGATACGCACCTCACGTGAGCGCTGCTCGTTTCAGCCTTTTCAGCTCCTGCCAATTCCGTCATGCACATCATCACATCCCAGTGCATTCCAAGCATTCTGCTCTTCTCTTTGCGTTTTATACAACGTGGGAGTTGTCGAGGTTTGCTCGAAGTTTGCTGGGCTGTAGCCTGTCCCTTGTTTGACTGACTTTGCTGTGTGGTCCTTCAGGGTTCTGCGGCAGAGCTTCATGAAGATGGCTGGATCAGGTCTTGCGTACCAGGCTGAACATAAGCCAGTGTCAAGTCAGGCCCCAGAGGATCTAAGCTTCCTGACACAGATATGGATGAATCACAGTAACAACAGTGACCGTCTGAATAATGGCTCTTTTGGAGGGCACACTGTAAAGATGCCCCATGTATCAAGCGTCCCCAGCAGTCCAGCAGCTCCAAGTTCAGCTCTCCCGTCTCAGAACACCCTGTCAGCTTCAGATGCCATCCTCAACGCAGGACAGATACGCAAGGAACCACCAGCACGTGCAGCTGGCTTGCAATCCCAGTCTGGCGATGCTCTGCTGCAGGCCTTTTCTGAGCTGCCACAGCAGCAAAGCTTGAAGGTGAACACAGCAGCTCAACTTGCTGCTTCCAATACCGCCAGCAATTCACAAGAGACTCAAAGAGCACAGAGTCCCTTCTGGCTCAGACCACCTTCTCAGGGTGCCGTCAACCCTCAGGTACTGTTTGATCTGCTGTTTGGTCTCTTAATCATTGATTGAATGCCTATGCAAAATTCACGCATTTTGTTGTTCACAAGCATGGTCTCAAGTTGATCTGTGATGCAACCAGAGGCTGTGCAATACTTTTCAACGGCCGACCGAAACTTGCGTTGTCCTATGCAGGCCACTGCTAACCCAGTGACAGCAGCTGCTGCTGCCACAACATCAACGGGAGTGTTTTTGGGCAACCCTGCGTATGGCAACTTTAATACCGCCAATGCCAACCCTCAGCTGTATGCTCAGCAGCTACAAGGTACGGTCGCCAATTTGCATGTTTTAACTTTGTGCTCAACATGGCTTGCTGCTGTGGTCCTTACGACAAGTGTGTGTTTCTTACAGTGCTAGCAGTCTGCATCACCCATGCTTTTAAGCTGTTGTCAGAAATGTTCCTTTCCATTGTGCTGATGCTTCAATTAGCGCTTGGTGCGTGCCATTGCAATGTGGCCTTCATGTACATGTCATGCATGCAGGGCAGCCACGTAGTCCCTTGTCAGAGACATTGCATCCAAAGGCTGCTGCTCAGGCTGCAGCCAATGCTGCCAGGGCTGCAGCTGCCTTTCAGCAACAGAGACCTTCAGGCACGTGCCCCTTGTCAGAACTCTGTGCACAACCTGGTGCAATGTTGTGTCAATGGCCCATGTGAAATTGTTGAAGTTTCTTTTGGTCTTGAAATGCTCCAGACGAATTCCAGCCTTTTGGTTGGCGTCATCACACCCTGTTTGTCTTGCTCATGGTACGTGGTGGTGTCCTATGCAGTGAAGACAGTCTGTCTGAATGTAGGGGCTGCACCTGCAAGTCCATTCTGGGTGACCACTGGGCAAGCTGGAGGGGCCAACCAGCCAATATTGAACGCCTCACCAGCACCTCGCTTCAACTCACAGGTTCAGTACAGCCACTGTCTGTTGTGGATCATAGCATTTTGCTTGGTTCAGGCTTGAAGATGTCTGTCTTGCAATTATCTGTTCTGCCTTATCATTGCTTGCCACTCCTTTGCAAGGTGTTTTCATGGAGCAGCTCATTACGGCCCGAGTGTGACTGTTGTTCAGGTGCCTAACCAGCAGCTGCATCATTTGGCTGCCAACACAGGCCAGAGGCTGCCATTGCACATGCAATTGAATGGCACGTCCCATCTGTCAGCTCGCCCTCAGGCCTACAGTGCTGGCCTGGCCAGTGCTACCTACATCCCAGGAACTGGTCTGCAGTATGGTGGCGCTGCTCCTCATCTGCATCAGCGTGCACCCCTCCCCCATCATGCTTCAGATGCCTCCTATCTGCAGCAGGATCCGCAGGCCTTGGCAGCCGCCGCTGCTGCTGCCGCAAACGCTGCTGTCTACAAGCGAACCGCTGGGTTGCCACCTCACATTCAGCAGCAGCTGCTGCGTAGTGGCCAGGTGTTGCCTAATCAGGCTGCACCCAGGCCTCCAAATGGACTGCTCTTTGAGACTAATGATATTGACCTGTCAGGTACCCTCTCCATGCTTAACCTTCAGCTGTATGGCCGGTTGCAACTCGCAACATGCGTAGTGTGTGATTGCTGCACTTGTGTTTGCACTGTCAATGCACGGCATTTGGGTGTGTGCTGTTGCTGCAAATGTCGCCTCTGCTGGTCAGCAGAGTCTGTCTTGTTTGGCTGCTGCAGGCTTAAGCTGCTTTGCGTGATGTACCAGCATGTTGTCATGTTCACTGGCTGGTGTCCTGTTGGCAACATGGCTGGTGTCAACCTGCAGATCTGCACAGCCATGTACTCATTTATGTCTCAGAGTGTGTCACCTGACTCCCACATGTCTTCCCACTTCTTACTGTGTACTTGCTGCATGCAGGCCTCACCCCAGCACAGCTGCAGATGCTGATCTCCAGCCCACCTGAGCAGGTCTGGCGCCTGGCTGCACAGATGGGTGTTTTCAAGCAGCGCAGAAATGGTCATGTGAGTGCACCTCTGCGCCAGGCTGCACCCACCAGCTTTGTGGGCAACGGCAGCAGTGCCAGTCAGGCCAGCTACATCAATGCCATGGCCCACTTGCACCAGCTGCATGGCCACCACAGCCAGAACCCACCCCAGCCTGCTGCTGCTCCTCTGGGTCAGACTCTGCCTGATGGCTATGCTCAGCAGGTCAATGGCGGCTTGCTTCAGCAGCAGATCCTGAGGCAGCAGCAGCAGCAACAGCAGGCCCAGCCTCAGGTCACTGATGCCCAGAGAATTCTTCTGGAGCTGGGAAAGACCCTAGCCGGCTTGGGAATCACAGTGGAGGCTGCCATCAATGCTGGCCTACTGGGTGGACTGGCGGTTGCTGATGTCCACACCTTGTGCGAAGCCTATGCTGCTGAGGTGCATCGCATGCAGTTGAGTGGAGTCCAGCCCCAGCCTCACTTGGCCGGGCAGGTGTTTGGGAACCAAGCTGCTTTGAAGCCTGAGATCAATGTGGCTGACCTGCTGGCGCGCTCTGGGTCTGGAGCTGGTGCTGCTGCCACAAATCCTGCCATCCTAGCTGCTGCACGACAGCAGCAGCAGCAGGCACTGGTCAGTTCCTGGCGCTTCCAACTATGTTATATCTGTTTCCATGCAGATTGCTTTGGATGTATAACACTCTTGGCCTGGTGTTCAGTGGCTTTGCAGCTTTTGAAGAAAACGCCTGCATTGATGCAACAGTCACTAATAGGCATGTGATCATTCCTATTTCTATATGTTGCTGCTCAGTTGCATAACTCTGTCTAGTGCTGCTTTGCAGTATGCCCTATAAATAGTTCTTGGCTCCTCTTGTATGTTGCCAGCCGCTCAGAGTCAGAGTGTGTAGCTGCTGCAACAAGTCATGTCTTTAATTGAAGCTTCTGTTCCCAAATGAAAGATAGTATGTGTTTCTGTGCAGCTGGCGAGTCAGATGCAAGGGCCCGCAGGCTTGGGCAGGATGGCAGGATTAGGTGGCAGTGACCTGAGCCAGCTTAGCCCTCAGGATGCTGAACAGCTTGCTCTGCTGCGCCAGCTGCAGCTCTCAGGTCAGCTGCCTGCCAATTTTGGTGGGGCCAGCACAGGGGGACCCCACAGCGCCTTTGGCTCAGTGTCTTCTGCCCCAGGCGCCGGCTTCAGAGCCCCTTCCCCCTTGGCTGTGGGTGGTCAGAGGGCTCAGTCACCTGCCTTTGGCACCAGTTTTGGAGGCGGCACTGTCTCTCCTGCCTATAGTACCACCAGTCTCCCTGGTGGTTTGGGTCTGCAGTCCAGGCCTGGCTCTGCCTTTGGGTCTGCAAGCATGGGGGGCGGGCCCATCACTACTGACCCTGTCATAAGACGCCCTTCCCCCAACCCAAGCGTGACTTCCCATGCTAGTAAGCAAGGTGATTCCAACCGTGCACGTACCACACTTTAGCGTCCCAGACTGGTCTATGTTCTTGAGCTGCCTGGCCCATCTTTGTATGTGCTTGTCCTGTTTCTGCTTTGCTGCACAAATGCTGGCTTGCTTCGCCTAGCATGGGCATTGCCCTGCATGTCATGCAGCCTTCAGCGTTTGCTGCAGTCTGTGCAATGCACATGTTCCACCAGCAGCAGATCTTGATCCCAATGTTAAAGCATCAGACCAATAATGTAGTGTGATGCAGCTGCAGGGTCCCCTCGCAAGTCTACCCAGGTTGCCAATAACACCTCACCATCCTCCGGTCCCTTCACCTGTGCCTCATACAGCTTCTTTGGAAGTGCAGACAGCCGCAACGAACACAGCATTGAGAGCCCGCACAGCAATGATGCTTGGGCTACTAAAGACGGCGTTGCAGCCAAGGATGGTCGTGCTGTAGACAAGAGTGAGCATGGCTCTGACTCAGCACGTAGTGCTTCTGAGCGTGCTGCTTCAACCAAGCAAGAGTCTGATGTCGATGAAGCAGCTTCTGCGCCTTCGCATGGACAGACAGGATTGGATGAGGATCTGGGAGTTCCTACAGATGAAGAGATTTTGATGAGTCACCTAAATTTGGGTCCAGGCTTTTGAGGCCTTTGTGGATTTGGTGGCACCCTGGCGCATTCTGTGTACACCAGGAGCATATAACCAAATCCAGTTGGGGTCCAACATAATCAACGAATGCACTCTTGTGTATTGTGTTTCTGATGTTTGCTGATGTTTCCAGGCTTTTGCAACTCATCTGTGTGATAATTTCGGGCATTATTTCATTCTGTTTCTGCCTCTGAGTTTGAATAGTCCCCTGTGACACGGGGCACCATACACCCCTTCACATTCTTCTTTTTGGTAGCTGGTAGCCATGCTTGTCTAGACATTGATCCTGAAGGTCAAGTTGCATGTTGTTTCATGTATAGCAGCAGAAGGAGACCTCCTAAACCAATTGGTGTTCTGAACTTTTACTAGTGGAGTGTGTTTTCATTGCTTGTGGGCAGCTCGCAAGTGAAGAGGAAGTCATTATCACAAGCCAGTGGTATAGCCCCATCAGTATAACAAGCATGTTACGGCACTGCTTTTTCCCGGCGCTGCTTTTTCCCAGATGTGCATCGAACAATGGCCAAGTGTGTGTACCCTGATTTAGTTTGCCTTTTGTTCAGCAGATTGTTGCAAGGTCTTGCAATGACTTTGTGTATCTTGACAATAAGATGTGCTGTCATTGCAGGAGGTAACATTCTTGTGGTTATTTAGGCAGCAGCTAGTCTTGTGCTGCTGCCTGCACTGGTGCCTTGTTATTTTGCTGTGCTGCTTTTATTAGGGGGTTGATTGAGTTTTGAGATTATCTTGACCATTGACCAGTGCAGCGTTATGGCAACAGAACTGCAATAGCTGATGTCCTGCTTAAGATTACTGTATCTGTTTCATCCATGTGCATGCAGTATGATGCCCTGCAGTTTGTTAAACTTTGTAACAAGAAGAGAGTTTTAGTTCTCTGCAGTAACCAGGCGCATATGCATCACACATACAGGATGCTCTGCAACCCACAGGAAAACCTTGGAGCTGGTGCTTTGTGGGCTCAGTCTCTGGGTCATTTTGTATCAACTTTTTTGATGCCACTTTGCAAATGATCGAACCACTGAATTGTGGTGACTTTGATTTCGGCCTACACAGCTGTCTTCGGGCAGACTCTTATTAGAGAGGCCTGGCAGGCTTGCACTTGAGAAATCCACGGCCATGTGCGGGATTTTGCTTGTTGCTCGAGGTGTTGCGACAATTAGCAAGCTGGAAGCTAACCAGGTGATCACCTGCTGCAGACTCACAGAGGCTCAGCCACTCAACCCACGGCTTGTATGTAAACCTGTTAACCTTGACTATGTTCGACAGGTTTACGTCGTGCCTTTGTCTGAACGTCTTTCGGCCAGCGATCAATCAGCAAGCCTGCACAGGCGTGGGCCAGATAGCTGGGGTGTCGAGCAGGTGTGTTACTTTGCTTACCTTAGTGCTTTTGCTGGCGTCTATCACTAGCCTATTCGGTCTGACTCCGTGTACCGTGCTCTGTGACTGCACACGCTGCTCAAGTGCTGCTTGATTGAGCAGCTGCTCCTGCAGGTAGCGCTAGGTCCCACTGCCAACCTGCAGATTCAGGGCTCCTTGCTTCAGCTGAGAGGCAGTACCCCAGGTGTCACTCCAGTCAAAGATGGCCACGGAAATTTGCTTGTCCTGAATGGTGAGCTTTGCAAGTGTTTCCTGCAGCCTTTCACCCCAATCCCAAATGCATTTGCACCTTCAGAAGAAGTCACAGCAGCCTGCTGATTTTTAGTGCAGGAGAGATCTTTGGTGGACTAGATATTGCCCCTGGAAGCAACGACAGCCAAGCTCTTTTGCAGGCTCTGAGCGCTGGCAAGGCTCCAGATGTCTTCAACTGTTTGCGTGGTCCCTGGGCGGCAGTATACTGGCATGCAGACTCGCTCACACTCTGGTTCGGAAGAGATGTCTTAGGTACAGAGCTTGCATGCCTGTCTTCAAAAGGGGTCTTGATTGACCACTGCTTCAGCCAGCATTAGCTGCACACACTGACCTGCTGGATTGGTAGACCTTACAGAGATGCGCAACACTGACTGCTTTGGAGAGACAAGACTTGTCCTGCGCGTTCTTAACTCATCTTGAGCTGGAAAGCGAATTTAACATTACTATTACTATTTTTGTAATTGTTGTTGTTGTTGTTATAATTCTTATTTGTATTGTGATTAATATTCTTATTATTACTACTGACCTGCTGTGCTGTGACAGGCCGGCGGAGTCTGCTGATGCATCTTCCATCATCCCCAGATGATTGCTTTTGCTTAGTGTCAGCAGCACCGGCAGCCTTGGTTGCAAACTTGGATGGCAAAACCTGGTCAGCAGAACCAAGTCAAGGCAGTCAAGCTGCTGATCAGTCTGGCATTGAAAACGAGGAAACCAGCATGCAGCCTTCGACACTGCAGGTTTGTCTCTGGAAAGCCACTGAAAAAGCTGATGCGCGGTACCCAAAACACAGCTTGTATGCACATGTGCAAACTCTTGCTCATGCTGACATGCTTGATTGCATGAATGCAACATTGCAAAGGCTCACCTATATGTCTGGACTACAAGGCAGCTGACACGCATGATCTAGAATCAGCTGTCTGACATATATCAGTGCACTGACAAGCAAAGTCACAAGACATCTGCACAGTTTTTTATGCATACACAACCGCATATATATCTTCCCCTGCATGCCACCGTTGATGCTGCAAATGTTTGCCCCTTCCCTCAGATAGGAATGTCAGTCTGCTTTACCTTTGGGCTTTTTGTGAACTCATGCCAGCTGTAACTTTTGCCTACTCTTGACTGCAGGAATTGCAGCCTGGCTTGTACAGCATGCATTTCCCTGCATCTGAAAGTGCCCCCATGACAGCTGAGCTCAAGTATCATCCCTGGCAGGATCCTCTGTTATGCTCCATAAGGGATTTTCAGCGTCCCCAAGCCTTCATCACACCCCACACAGCAGCAGCAACAACAACAGCAGCAGCGCCAGTTGCAGCAACAACAGCAGCAACAACAGCAGCAACAACAGCAGCAGCAGCAGCAACAGCAGCAGCAGGGGCAGCAGCAACAGCAGCAGCAGCAGCAAAGGCATCTCTCAGCACAGATGCTGCTCCTGTTGGTGCCACAACAACATTGGTGGATGCTCAGCCAGACATGGAGTTGTACTCAAGTGCTCAATTTGATCAGGCTGTGGAGCTCACACTCAAAGCTCTTGCACACTCTGTCGCTGTGCGCTGCCTGTGCATTGACCAGCACTCACCTCACCTCCACGGACACAAAGCATCCGGCAAGCACAGTCAGCACAGTCATGGGCGTGGACAGATACATGTACACGAGAGCTGCACTCAAGGCTCTGGCCAGTCCAACATAGGTGCCCTGCAGACTCTGGCAAGCGCCTCTGATACAAGCGGCCCACAGGTCTCAGCTGGTGATCACTGCAGCAATGGCTCCCGGCAATGCACAAGCTCAATTGCACAGCTCCCGCAGCTTCAGATGCATGCCAGTCAAGCAGCTCCTGCTTTGCCCAGTCAGCCCGAGCTGATTCATACACCTCTTGACTGTGCCCAACACAACTCTGAGAAAGTCACCAGCCCTTGTAAACAGCCGCAGAGCAGCAGACACAGCCAGCAGCAAAGTCAGCCAGGCCCTCATCAAGAGACACAGTGCCAGCTGCGCCC
>JAABUS010004671.1_pt1 | contig 19308 bp, 25 predicted proteins | sample 5560161 | NCBI WGS metagenome assembly JAABUS01 (sample SAMN10711885, study PRJNA513376) | rock metagenome | isolation source: Antarctica rocks | place: Antarctica: Victoria Land, Trio Nunatak nord | collected 2016-01-04 | reverse complement strand
AGGGGGAGGTTGAGTTTGAGGTTGTTATGGTTGAGAGGGAGGGGGCTGCAGCGGAGTGAATGATGTCGGTTGAAGGAGAAATGTGCTACACTTCAGACTCAGTATAGGGCTGGGAGTGGCCTCCTATAGAGACAGGGAGAGGGGAAGAGTGTAGATTGTTGCATAGAAGGTAGGTCAAGCCTCTCGTTGATGGAGTAAGATTTTGTGGATGCTGACGTTGGTAGAGGATTATATCTATCTCGGTCCATATATACATTGCCTTTTGAGATATAATGATCTAAAGCCTTTCCACCTTTGCTGCTTTGAGCCATTCAGAGTCGTCCTGGGATGCATCGGCAGCAATGAGATGTAATTGATCCAAGAAGGCTGGCACAAAAGTACCTGGACCTTTGACGTCGTCTCGTGCTGCAGCTTGCTCTGCTGCAATCTCATACATTACAATACCTGCCAAAGCAGCCAACAGTCTGTCATCCTTATGCACGGTAAGGAATGCCGCAATAGTGGTGCCCAGCGTACAACCACTGCCTGTGATATTCCCAAGGTACGCGTGCCCATTCTTGATGGCATATGTCCGATCACCGTCACTCAAATAATCCGTTTTTCCTGTCATCAAGACGACATTCCTTTCCCTCGCAGCCAACTTCTTCACCAATCGCACCTTCTCAGCCTCTCCCAAAGTGCTGGCTCCGCTATCAACGCCCTTCTGCTGCCCCATACTCTCTCCAAGCACAGTCCGGATCTCGTTCTCATTGCCCTTGATGAGATCGAAATAGCCATTACTCATCAACGTCTTGACTGAGCTACGACGCACAGCTGTAGCTCCAGCCCCTACAGGGTCGAAAAGAACGGGGCCACCGACCTCGTTGTACGCTCGCATCGCGTTGGTATAATTGAGTAACCCGTCCGGTGTCACGGTGCCCATATTGATGACCAGAGCGCCGCCTAAGCCGGCAAGGTCTTTGGCTTCCTCGCCGTAGTTCGCCATAATGGGGCTCGCGCCGATGCAGAGGGCCACGTTTGCTGCGAAGTTTTGGACGACGAGATTGGTCATATTGTGGCAGAGGGGCGACTTTTCTCCAAGAGCTTTGACAATTGCTGGGACTCGATCCAACAGAATTTCGACTTTCTGGTTATATTTGGCTTTCGGACTCATGGTGGCGGGAACGGATTGGATGGAATTCTTCAATGTAGCGGCTGCGGCCTTTGGATCTTCTGCGGCCATCATTGCACTCACTATGGCTACTCCATTGAGGCCTTTACTTGCGGACTTGGATTGGAACATCACACGTTGCACATTTGATGCGTTGAGTCCGCCAATAGCGACTGTGGGTATGGCTTCGTCCATGGTTGAGAGACGGTGGAGGATATTTTTGACACCAGCCGTGCCAATGATCGACTTGGTGTCCTCTTTGGTTGGCGTAGCATACACTGTTCCGATGCCTAGGTAATCGGCACCTCCACTTGCTGCTATTACAGCTTCGGATAGGCTATTCGCGGTCACCCCAATAATCGCGTCTGGACCTAATATTCGTCGAGCCGTCTGCAGGTCCATGTCCTCCTGCCCCAAATGCACGCCCTCAGCACCAACGGCTTGAGCCACACCAACATGATCGTTGATCAGTAATGGTATATTGTGCTTTTTCGTAATAGCATGGAGACGCTTCCCAATTCGAATGAGATCTGCTGTGTCACTTCTCTTGTCACGGTATTGTACAATTGTGACTCCACCCTGAATAGCTGCCTCTACCACGGAGACCAGGTCTTTGTCGCCAAGGATAGCCGGAGTGGAATCCGTGACAAGATATAGAGAATAGTCCACAGCCATTACCACTTGCTCTACCAAAGAGAATTATCAACTGTTCGGAGTCAAAGACCGTAGAGAGGGCTCGGAAATAGTGGCAGCCTGCCTGACGTTTTGGGACTCATATGTTCAACCTTTGGAAACTTGCAATTCAAAAAAGTTCGGACTCGTTGCAAGATTGTTCTTCGAACAGCCTAAAGGACGGTCCTGAGAATGATGTTGAAGAGCACAGGAAGGAGGATTGTTTCTTGAAACCCAGGCTAGGTGTCAAAATAAGTGGTAGTCTCGAGCGCTAGCGCAATCGACTCAAGTACTCTATCGGGCTTATGGCCTCTGAAAGATCACGTCTGTACGCTCCTGTACCTGTCTTTCGTGACTTCTAGCGCTCTAGATGTCTCGCAAATCGCAACGACCACTTGTTTTGACACCAAGCCCAGGTCCTGATAAAAGAAAGTCGCTACTAGAGACGCAGCATCTGGCTTGATACTAGGTCACTTATCTCGATCGCGCAAGATCCATTTGCTACTCACTTGGTAAGTATGCTCACAAGGTCACCAGCCCATGTCAGAGCGATCAGATAAGCATGCGATGTTTACCTGCTGAGTTATAAGAAACGTGCTTGAGTCATTAAAGTACTTTACTTTATAGGCGGCCAGATGCAGGCTTAGCGTTGGCGGAATGACGGCTCGGTTTTTCTGCCTGGGCCGAGAAGATCGCTTGTGAGATTTAATTTCTGTTTCCTTGACTTCCTCCTTCTTTTCTAATAACCATAACAAGGTCATCAAACCTCACCACTCAAGCTTCCCAAAGGAACTTTGCCAGACCTTCCAAACCTCCAAAGAACCAGAGTTCATACAGTGTAGTAACACAAACTGCACGCAGCTTCTTCAAGAGGAGTCCGTCTCGCAACACCTACAAAACAGAACACCTCCATAAGCAACACGTCTGTCTATGTATTCGTGCTCCAACGCCTTCAGACACCATCCGCCGCTCACGCTGCAAACATTTCGCATACCGCGGAAACCTTGTAGCTCCTACGCCAGATCTAACGGGTAATAAACACCTACAACAATCGCCAAACTATACAATACGCTGGTTTTCTTACTGAAAAAGCTGGAGCTGGGCATGTGTCTTACTCTGCTGGTATCGCTTCGTGGTCATACTATTCTCGTCAGCTCTACTTCCAATCTGCATTGCTACAGATAGACAGTTTCTAGCTTCGCAGCAACCATGGCTGGTCTTCTCAACATTCGTCGGGTCAGCGTTCTCTCCCAATCATCTCAAATCCGCTTACTAACTTCTACTCCAGGATGTCGCCGACCCCTTCTACCGCTACAAGATGGAGCGTCTCCAGTCCAAGATTGAAGGCAAAGGTAACGGTATCAAAACCGTCATTGCCAACCTCAGCGGCGTTGCTCACTCTCTGAGTCGCCCACCGTCCTGTACGTACATCCTCACTTCAGCCCAGCTAGGTTTCTCCTAACACTTTTACAGACGTCATCAAGTACTTCGGCTTCGAGCTTGGTGCGCAGACCAACACCAATCCTGCCGACGACCGCTGGATTATCAACGGCGCGCATGAAGCCGCTAAACTCCAGGACTACCTCGATGGCTTCATCAACAGGTTCGTTCTCTGCAAGCTGTGCAAGAACCCTGAGACCGACGTCAATATCAAAGACGGACACATCGTCTTGGACTGCAAGGCTTGTGGTCGACGCTCTGATGTGGACCTTCGCCTCAAGCTCAGCTCCTTCATCCTTAAGAACCAGCCAAAGAAGGGCAAGAAGGACAAAGCAGAGAAGAAGGCACGTCGCGCCAAGGCAAAGGAGAATGGTGATGCGGAGACGAACGGAAACGGGAACGGACATGCGTCTCCACAAGGCAGCAACTCTGACGATGCCGATGCCGATGCTGTGGACGATGATGTTGCTCTCGAAGCTGGCAGTGACGATGAACTCACCCGTCGCATCAATGCTGAGGCTAAGAACCTGAATGGAGATGATGCCAAGGATGACAAGTGGACCGTCGATGTGTCCGAGGAGGCTGTCAAAGCTCGTGCCCAGGAGCTGCCAGACGATTTCAAGAAGGTCACACTCGAGGATGGTGATGAAGACGCTGATGGTGAAGGAAACGGCAATACCGCCTATGACCAGCTAGGCAGCTGGATTATCAGCACTGCAGAGTCCAAGGGCGGCGTCAAGAACGTCGACGACGTTGAGATCTACCTCAAAGCGAAAGAGCTGGGAATCGAGACTAAGCATAAGACTCTGACTGTGCTTGCTCAGGCTATCTTTGATGACGACATTGTTGCGCAAATTCCTACTCGTACCAGCATGCTCAAGAAGGTCCGTATTATCCATCCAAAGTTCACACATCTCGTACTAACATAAGACAGATGATCATATCCGAGCGTCACGAAAAGGCCTTCCTCGGCGGCACCGAACGGTTCGTCGGCAAAGAACACCCCAAACTCGTCCCTCAAGTCCCAAAGATCCTGCTTGCCTACTACGAAGGAGATCTGGTCTCTGAAGACGTTCTCAAGAACTGGGGTTCCAAGAAGAGTCACAAGTACGTCGACTTGGCCACTAGCAAAAAGGTCCGCAAGGCTGCTGAGCCATTCCTCGAATGGCTTGCCAATGCTGAGAGCGATGAGGAGGAGTCTGAAGGGGAGTGAAATCTTCTGATGACTGTCTGGTTCGCCTTTTCAACACCCGGATCCTGACTTTGGTGTTGTTTCTGCAATATCTATCTACTCTGGTTTTGTACCCTGTCTGTATGTCTGCTCCTCTTGTCCCTAATTCGCCCTTAAGGCACCATTCGACTCTCCTCAAGTCTTGCAATACAAACACACTCTACTCAATTTAACGTTGAATCCTTCCCGTAGTTTTACCATCTCGTGATGCATAAAGCATCAGCTTTCTACATCTTTTTTATTCTCACAGTCGGATATCATACTCTGAGTTGGCTTGATTCTGACGGTATCTGGTATCTTACCCTCGGAGTTAAGCAGCAGTTTCACATCTTGAGCACGGTAGTGGCAGCATAGAGGTCATCGGCCCAAGAATCGTAACATAGCATTGGTATCATTTTCATGCAACTGTCATAGATAGCCAGCAATCCAATCCCACCATTGTTTCACATCCGGCCCATCTGATCCCAATACATTCCCGCCAGCAACGCTCACAGACACATTAACCTCCTCCATTTGTGAGAATTCAAATTTGCCTTCTCCCCCATCTCCAAGCCACTCCTTTTCCTCCCCAATATCCAGGTCATTCATACCAATCCCTGAGTCCAGCAGTCCCTTCCCTCTCGAACTCCGCACATTCGTAATCTCCGACTCCAAGGCCGTCTTCACCAAAGGGGCCGGTAGCCCTGTAAACAAATCGAGCTTATTGGCAGCAACAAGTACCGGCAGCTCCTTTGGTCCCCTCGTCGACTTAGAACTCGTCGATCTCTTCTGCAACAGCAGCAGCAAATCATGCAGATACTCCGCAGCCTGCCGTAACGCTTCATTCCCTGCCCCACTGCTACTCGTCGAAATATCTGCCGCATCCACCATGAATATTATCCCTTTTAGATTCTGTGGCTTGATAATGCTGTCGAAAGCATGGTGCCGTAGCTTGCCGTGTCCCGGCGTATCAGCGAGTAGGAATTTCTTGTGTGCTTGATTTGAGGGATCGTTGACGGATCGGTATTGCGAGGATGCGGTGGCTGTGGTGACGGGGAGGGAGATTTCGACTGTGATGGGGGCTTGGGATGTGCGGGTTGAGGCGTGTTGGCCGCGTTCGAACTGTTGTAGCGCTTAGCTAGGCTTTTGCAGAGCTGAGGGGGAAAGCGTACGAGTGTTAGTAGGGCGGTTTTGCCGGAGCCACTGGGTCCTACGAGTAGGAAGGAAGGAAGAGTTATTGAGGTCGAGGAGCGGTAGATGACTAGATGGAGGAATAATGGGATTGAGAGGACAAGGAGGACTGCGATAGCTATTGCTGGGGGTGTTGGGCTCATCAGGGATGAGACCCAGCTCTGAGAATCTGTCCAAGACATGGCTGCTTTGATTGTGTTGAGAACGGAAAGGAGAGCTCGTGGGGTAAGGTTGAAGCTGCAATTCAACCTTCAGGGTTTAGGGTTGCAGGACCCTGCAGTGCTGACAGCTCCGCCCTTTCGCCGCATTATCATACAGCAAGATTTTGGCGCAGCAGAGTATGGAGGCAGCGCCAGGTCTCTGGACAAAGCATCCGCGACTTCTCCTTACTTAGCGGTGACAGCTGTGGGTTTCTCACTGGAAATTGCAAAGTCATGAGCGGTCAGCCAGCAGAGAGCACGCGAGCCACCGCGCCCAATCCATCAGCTTTGACAAACGCAAAAGCCGGCGCAGCGCCTCCAAAGGTGACCGGCGATGGGCCCGTGGAATTGGATAATATGGATGGGATGAATGAGACGAAGCTGCCTCTACATAAGGATATCATGCAGCTGGCTAGGTTAGGAGAAGTTGGCCCTGTACAGAAGCTTTTTGAGGAGAGTAAATACGATGCAAGATATAAGGATGCGGAAGGCATAACTCCATTGCACGTATGAAATCACTAGTCGCATGTTTGAGGCTTCGCTGAATTTTAATGATAGTGGGCAGCGATCAATAACCACTATGCGTTGTGTAAATACCTAGTCGAGCAAGGCGCAGAGGTGAACGCCAAAGGCGGCGAGTCCGTCGCTACGCCTGCTGGCTGGGCGGTCCAGAGATGTCAGATGTACATAGTCCACCTGCTGCTCGAAAATGGCGCAGACCCTCTCCTCACAGACGTCCAAGGCTACAACCTCCTCCATTTGGCTACATTCGACGGCAATGTCTTCCAATTGCTCATTGTCCTTCACCAGAATGTGCCGGTCGATACTCCGGACCTCTCAGGGCATACGTGTCTGATGTGGGCAGCATACAAAGGTTTTCCTGCATGTGTGGATCTTCTTCTACAATGGGGCGCCAGCGTCAACGGCGCAGACGAGAATGGCTATACAGCGCTACACTGGGCATTGGTGAAAGGCAATCAGGCTTGCATACAGAAACTGGTCGAGCATGGCGCCGACAGATTCACCGAGACGAACGATGGCAAGACTCCAGCCACAGTCGCGCACGAGATGAACTCCAAAGGCGCCTACCACCGTGTACTCAAAGAACTTGGATTCAATACCGACGGCACTGTCAAGCAGCTCCCTCTGCCACATACTTCCTTCATCAAGGGTCGCCCATTTCTGAACAAGGCCTTCTTTCTCTTTCCATTCTTCCTTTTATTTGTGGTCTTTTCTGTACTGAGCAGCATGCCGATATATGCTGCTGTACCCCTTACGATATTTTTGGCTTACTCTTTACAGTGGGTGGCTCAGCAAGTGCTGCTATGGGCGCCCAGTGATATGAAGCATTTACATAGGACAGTAAGTTTGTCCCTTTGTCTAGGGAAAGCCGGGCGACTGATACAACGACAGCCATATTTAGCGGGCGTTTTTGCTGCTAGTTTGTTTTGGGTCGGTGCACGATGGTTAACTACGATACTGATGAGTAGGCGACGATGACCGTCCCTCTGCCGTTGCGTAGCTAATGTGCATTAGGCACATATTCTAATCATCCCATATACAACCTCATTTTCGCCATCAGCTACGGACTCTGCACATACTTCTACATTCTCAGCATGATCGAAGATCCTGGCTACGTTCCAAAGCTTGGGAGTCGGGCTCAGCAAAAGGCAGTGATAGACGAGCTTCTGGGCTTGTGGAAGTTTGACGACCAGAATTTCTGTGTTTACTGCATGATCAGAAGGCCGTTACGCAGCAAGCACTGTAAGAGATGCTCACGTTGCGTGGCAAAGCACGATCAGTCAGTCTATCCAAGCCCACTACTCACTCTAAGCTGACGTTCCTAGCCATTGCCCCTGGATCCACAACTGCGTAGGTGCAAACAATCTACGACACTTCTTCTTGTACGTAATAGGTCTCGAGGTTGGAATGGTCGTCTTTACGATCCTGGCAGTATACTGTAAGCTACTCCAACAAAGTAGACTCTGAACCCGCAGCTAACTTCTCAAGATATCTATGATCTTCCTAGATTGACCAATTCTCGCTGCAACATCTTCTCGGAAGACATTTGCCAATATATGTTACGAGACACGTTCACTGTAGTCGTCTTAATCTGGACAGGTCTGCAGATGATATGGGTCACCATGCTCATGACCGTACAGTTGGTACAAACCGCAAGGGCGACTACCACTTACGAAAGCATGCGAGGTACCATGCATGGAAGCTCGCAAGCGGCTACGGCAATCACGGCAGCTCTAACTACAGGCTCTACCAGTATGGATGGTGCCCAGCTAGGCAACGCTGGCATGGGACCAAATCCCAGCGTCCCCAACCGCCCTCGCCCGCACGCACATAAAGAGGGATGTTTTGGGCAGTGGAAGAAGCTCTTGGGTCTTGACACCTTTGTGGCAACAGCCACGGGGGGCGGGCTACCGCGGAGACGTGGCAACCCCTATTCAAGAGGAGTCATCACGAATTGCAAGGATTTCTGGTGTGATCCAGCGCCTGTCTTTGGGAGGCGGGAGAATGGGGCGGCGATGCTGGACGGAGATGTAGTGAATTATACGGGAATGTATGAGACGCCTCCAAAAAGGAAGTTGCGTAGACCACGAGGGAATGGGGATGGTGGCGCGTATCATAGCGTAGGCGGTGAAGAGGCGGTATAACAGTCAATGACAAATCAATATTTACTCAGAAGACTTTCTCAAGCACTACGATTTTTTTTTGAGAAAAGTGTGTAAGCCAGCCTGTCGATAGCTTCAGTCATGGTTCGAATCCCGAGAGTTACAAGTAACAACCCCAATTTTTTTGACTTCCCATCAACACCATCTCGTTCTCAACAACGAGCGACATTCATTCAGACGCGCGTGATGCCGGATCTATGCATAACATAGCAGGATCCCAGGAAACTCTTGTAGTCTGCTTCTTTCTAAGTTGAGTGAGCGATGCGTCAACAAAAGGCTGGTGGAGGTTTTTTGTATGTTCGACCTCCTGCTGCTAACACGAAATTTCGCGGACTCAGAAAATTTGTAACCTTACTCGATGGTCTATCATTGATGAAAGGATGGAAGACGCTCGTGTCAAGACCTTTCGAACACTGAAGCTGCCATGCGTGGAGCTCAGTCAGGTAGCTACACGGTACAAAAGCAAGAAAGTAACCGGAAAAGACCTTGTCAAAGCATCAGAAGGTCTGCTCGAAACACTAAGATCTGTCACGAAGCCGACCATTCTGCTGGATCCAAAACTAGCAGACTACGCCTTCTTCCCTTTGATCCCGATCTTTCGAGACCCTAAAGATCTGCCTGTCCGAGCGATTGAGGTTGCAATACAATGCCTACAGATTCTCATCGACTACGGCTGGCGGACTCTACTACCCGCAGACGTAGGCAAGCAGCTACTGATACTTTTATGCTTCATAGCCGGAGGTAGTGCCACAGAAGCTAAGGTCAAAGATGTCAACGAAGAAGTCGGAGCAGCCGCTTTCGAATGCCTTTCCAGTCTGTTCCAAACCTCGAAAGGTGCGTTTTTGGGTTCTCCGGCTATAGCATCAGAGAATGTACCCATATTTGGCCACAGCGTTACGGTAATGCTCGATGGCGTTACTGAAGGTCCCTCTGTAAGGGTGCGGTTGGCGGCTTTGGCTGCACTGGACAGCATGATTGATGGAGTCTCTGACGATGAGGCTTTGAGGAATGTCTTCCCCGGGATCGTCTCTTCCTTGACAAAAGTGCTTTCGGCCAAAGGCGGCTCGAAGCGATCCTTTAAGATTCTTACGGCGAGTTTGTTGCCATTGACAAAGACGCTGTGCAATGTCATTAGTGACGACAAAACGGGTGTGTCCAAGGAAAATTCAAGAGATGCTCTGGCGGTCATGGGGACGAGAAGAAATGGAACTGGATCTTGGGCTACAGCTACAGCGGCCCAGGTCACAATGGCTTTGGCAAATATCCTTCCACTACGATATCACGATAGATCGGAGGTGCGAGATTGTCTATTTGAGCTGTGTATATCCGTAATACAGACCTGTCGATCGTCACTGTCCCCATCAATACCAATGTTGATGGAAACACTCGTCGCACTCTGCAGCCAATCTTCTGACAGCGACAAAGCCTACCTCTTCAAGGTTTCACGTATTTTCACTACCGATACTGGACTACTCGAGATGGTGAAAAGCTCTTTACATGACTGGATTGTGGCTTTACCAAGAGTCATGCAGTCGAATGACGATGCTCGGAAAAGCAGAACCATCGAGCAAGTCTCTACGGCATTCAAGCTGTTAGAGAATCAGAATGTTAGTCTTGATGTATTGAATGACTCGATTTCAGTCAACCTACGAACAAGTGTCTCTGCAGCTATCCAGGTGTCTTCAAAAGCGATAAGTCCTGTTTCGGATAATAGCCTCGAGGTGACGCAGGTACTGCAGTCTACAAATGCTACTTCGAAATCAATTGACTTCAGCTTGGTGCTATTCAGCGAAAGTGGCAGCAAGACTACGATGAGTGGGCTTCAAAGATTGACCGTGCAGCTCCGAAATTCGCCAATGTCGATAAATCTGCAACAGGGTGTACTCAATACCTTGAGGAACACGACTAGAGACGAGCAGCTCGCCAGTCTGTGGCTTTCCCTCCAGCTTCTGAACGATGCATCCTCCAAGTCTGCCGACGTGGACCAATACTTGAACCTCCCGCCAGACCAGGATGCAGAACAACCAATGCTAGACGATGTGTATTCGTTCTCGTTGGAAGTTCTGGGCAAGTCAACCTTCGAGGACGAAGACCGCTGGAAACTCCAAGCTCTATCTCTTGAAGCCGTAGCCTTGCAAGCCCAAGCTCAAAAGTACGACTTCCGTCCCGAGCTAGTCGATGCTCTCTACCCCGTCCTTGAACGCCTAGGCTCAAGCAACGCACGACTCCAACAGCATGCAGTGATATGTCTCAACATCGTCTCCAACGCGTGCGGCTACCCCAACTCGGCCGCTCTAATCATCGACAATGCAGACTACCTCGTCAATGCCGTTGCACTCAAGCTTAATACCTTCGATATCAGTCCCCAAGCTCCCCAGGTCTTGGTTATGATGGTCAGGTTATGTGGCTCTACCCTGATACCCTACCTCGATGACTTGGTAGAATCGGTCTTCTCTATCCTGGCCTGCTACCACGGCTATCCTAGACTCGTCGAATCGCTGTTCTCAGTCCTCAACGCTATTGTTGAAGAAGCCGCCAAAACAAGCATACCAGCAATAAAACCCACTACAGACAGTACAACCCGTCCACAAGCCTACAAACCACTAACTATCACTTCCCTCGCCTCCACCCTCCGGGCAAACCTCGAAGCCTCCATTCGCCAGCTGTCTCCACCACCATCACCACCCTCCGAATCCACCACCCTCCGCTCTAATCCCAATAACGAAAACGAAGACGAAGAACCCACCTCGCCCCCACGTCCCTCATCCCCACCACCTCTTCCCCTCTCAAAAACCCACACCCTAATAACATCCATCACCTCCCTCACCCCATCCCACCTAACAACCCCTTCCCCCACTCTCCGCGCCCACATCCTCAATCTCCTCTCCTCCGCCTTCCCCATCCTCGCCACCTCCACCGACAATTTCCTCCCCCTAGCCGCAACCCTCTGGCCCGCTATCACCGCTCGGCTGACGGACAGCGAACCCTACATTACGCTCGCGGCTGCGAATGCGTTGGCGAAGTTGTGTGAGTGTGCGGGTGACTTCTTAGTGGGAAGGGTGGAGGATGAGTGGCCACGGTTGTGCGGGGTGTATGAGCGGGCGGAAAAGGAGATGCGTGAGGAGCAGCGAGTGCAGGGGAAGAAGGGACGGGGGATGAGGTGGAGGGTTTGGGATAAGGTTGTCTGCTTGCTGTTGATAGTAGTGAGGGATGTGGGTGTTAGTGTGGAGATGGAGGATGGGGTTTTTGAGATGTTGGGGGGACTGGTTGGGGAGAGGGGGGATGTGAGGAGTGTGTTGGAGGAGCTGAATGCCGATGCTTTGTGGGTGGTTGAGGAGAGGGGAAGGAGGGCTAAAGGTGGGGAGAGGTTGGTGAAGCCGGAGGAGGTGGACGGAGTGGTGTTTGGGGATGTGGAGTTGCTGGAAAGTGTCCCTGAGGAGGCGCCTGAGCGGAAAAATGGCGGTCTGAAAGCGAGCATGGGGTTGCGTGGAGGGCGAACCGGAGCAAGTCCGATGGAAAGCTTGAAGTTGGAGGGGATATACCCGACTATTAGGATGAGATAGAGCTTCGATAATGGCGAGAAGTCTATGGTAAATGACTATTATTGTTCCTTCTCAATCATGCTATGCTATTTCGCTTAGGTATGCTATCTCACTAAGCTAGAAATGCCACGCTTATGCTGCAATATGCTTCAGGCATTCGCAATGACCACGATCGAGCACAGAAGATGGGTATCAAGCCCTTCGCGCTGTGCCAGATCCGCCTACCATCTCAGAAGTATTGGTCGTCCCATGATTCGGATTGGGGTAATACCACGAGGCGATGGCTATTCCTTCGGATTAGTACCCTGAATTACAGCTCCTATTTTTGATTTGTAACTTACCAATAATGACATAAATCAGTATACAAAGCGAGCCCTCCAGGTAGTTCGATTTCTGATCTCTCAGGAAATTTCCCACGACGATAATCGCCATGATGAGGATCACGATGTTGAAAACTTCGAAGTTTAGGTCCATTGCCTTATTTAGGCCCCATCCGACGATGACCACAAGCGAGGAGTTGAACAATGCCGTCTGAATGGTAGCGCCGAGGACATGGGCTAGGGCAAAATTCATTTGGTTATCCCAGGCCTCGTCGACTGCTGTGAGGTGTTCGGCCACTTTTTCGACTAGGGGGACGAGAATTAGGCCCATGAATGAGTCACTGACGCCGCGCTCAGTGACGATGTATTCGATCTCTTCGACTGTGTTTAGAGCACGATGTTAGCATGTTTTTCGGTAGGTAGCGAGTGAAATGGCAAATTGCAAGTATTTTGGAGCAGAAGTGGACTGAGTTCACCATTGGAAATGACAACAACGTAAAGATATAAGAGCCAGGAGGCAACCGAAACATAGTTTACGGAGTAGGATATAGTGCTTTTTGAGGCTAAGTAGCCCTTAAAAACCGGAAAAGGCAGAGTACTCTTCGAAAAAGCAGCCAGTAAATATTTATTTCGGTTTAAATTACCAGAAGACCGGCATGCATTTGCGCACGGAAGTAGCGTTATTGCAAAGATTGAGCGGAGTGAGCAGTAAAAACGCGTGCAACATCAGCATACGTAGAAAGGTACGTACCCAGAAAAACGGCATGCATCGACACGCAAGTGAGTGCCAAAACTAGTGCTATCACGCATTCGGTGAGAGTCAACTTGTCCTTCTTGAGGTCAAGATGCCGATCGCGGTCACGTTCTTCATCCTTTTCGAGCACGGAATCGTATAATCCATGATGGGTGCGCATCTGAAAGTACACGTAGCTACTGCAATTAGCGCCAAGAAATTGTCAAAAAGGAGTAAGAAACCCACATGAGGAACGCAACTAAGAGAATCACCGCAGTAATACGGGAAATATTCAGGGTTTTCTCCTCCAGAATTGCGTTGCTAATACTCCCACGCAGCGAGGCGTAGAACGCTGTAGGAATGAGTAGCCCAAAGCCCGCCATTAAAAGAAGACCATGTCCGACCTCACTGATCACTTCGTCAAATTCTTGCTCTTCCCTTCTGAGACCTCCGGCGAAGAAACAGAATCCCAAACATAGGAGCAGGTTTGCCAGGATAGAGCCCAGAATGGCTGCACGAATGACGGGTATGAGGGAATTGTCGACGCTGTTGTGGAGTAGTACCATAAAAAGGACGATTTCGACGATTCCACCGAGGAAGGTTTCGAGTAGAACACCTGGTAAGATTTCAGTACAAGGTGTCACAAGAATGATAGCTTACCATACCAACAACCTTGGGTAGCTTGCGAGCGAGCTCTTGTCCCGCAAAACCGACCAAATTTGCGGTAGGTACCATGGCAATGTAGTTCAATATGAAGGACCAAAGGTGCAGATCCGGCCGTGCAAAGTGGATAGCTATCGCCGCTGGTACGAATGGCCACAGTACGTTGACCGCCATTGAGACATGACTGGTGCTTCGAAAGCAGATCCGTATGAAGTGCCAAGGGTGTATTCCAGTTCGTCCTGACTCCCCTTCCGGTTTGATACCCCGAGATACTTTGTGGCCATTATGATTGTAGATCGGAAAATGTGTGTTGTGTGCGGGCTTCTCCCTGGGTAGATCGGTGGACTGTGACACCCCAATATCTTCTTCTCGGGCAGTTGTAGCGGGTACGTCCCCTTGTTTGCGTCGGAGTCTTCCAAACATGGCGTTGCGGACTGACTGGCAGTAGGGGTAAGCAGCCCTTCTAGAGTGTCAACTGTAGCTTCGAGATGGTAAGGAAGCTAAAAAAGGTGTAGTACGTGGTCCAAAGTGCTCAAGAAAGACGAGACAACATGGTATGTTACCCTTCGCAGAAGACGAGAAGGAGATTTCTTGTTTGATTTACCGCCCAGACGAGCGCTTGGCGCCGAGACGCTATTTGCTGGACGTGCAGGACGCCTGAGCATTGGAAGAGAAGCTTTCCTTGGCTTCCTACCTTTTATTTGATGACCGATTTTAGGGTCACTTACCCAAAATCGATGTTGCTGTTGTACAACTCATGCTGCGATGGTGATGGAGGTATGGCTTGAAGAACGAATGTCTTGGCGCTTGAGCCCCTTACGAGTACCCCTGCGAAATTGGCCGCTGAGCCGTTCTCTCAGTCTCCCACAACTTTCGGATCTTCAACATGGCAAAAGTGTTGATGGAAAAGTTATTTTCATTTTTTGGTGTAACACTAGGTATAGTAAATGCTATAGAATTGATATCACATTTGTCCTTCCATTTCCGTCATGTCCATTTCCATTTCCATTTCCATTTCCATTCTCACATTCTCCTCATTCCCTCTGTAAGATCAGTAGAGTACTCGTACACGGATCTTGCAAGAATTTCCTTTTCCTTTTCCTTTTCCTTACCCTCAATCGTTCAATATGGTTCAATTAGAAGAATCTGAATGTGACCTTCTCGTTATCGGGGCAGGCCCGGCAGGCTTAATGGCTGCTACCTGGGCTGCCCGATGTGGGATACGTGCCAGGATCATTGACAGAAGAGGTATAAAGGTCTTCAACGGCCAAGCTGATGGTCTGCAGTGTAGAAGCCTGGAGATATTTGACAGCTTCGGCTTTGCAGACAGGGTGTGGAAAGAGTCGCATCATATGTAATAGACTTGTTGTATTGCTGAAGGCTACGGCTCACGCTAACACGAATAGGATTGATATATGCCTTTGGGTTTCTCATTGCCACATTTAAGCAATGGTGGAGCTAATAAACAATAGAACCCCGATGACACTGGGACGATCAGGAGGACTGACAGAATTCCTGATACCATACCAGGTATTTCAAGATTCCAGCAGGTTGTGTTGCACCAGGGCCGCATCGAGAGATTCTTCCTCGACTCTCTGAAGGAGCACTCGGACATTGAGGTTGAACGAGGTGTTCTTCCAGAACAGCTCGACATTGATCAATCAAAGTCCGAAGACAACGATGCATATCCGATCACAGTCAAGCTGCGGCACCTCAGCGATGTTGCAGCGACACCTGCACAAAACAACACCAGCGTCCCAGACGGCCTGTTCCGGAGTAGTCTCGCCAAAGATGACACAGGTGATCTAATACATGAGAGCAGAGGCAAAGAGGGCACGGAAATCGTTCGAGCCAAATACGTGATCGGGTGCGACGGAGCTCAGTAAGTCGAGCTACTGAGGTGTCTAGTGGAAAGAAGAGCTGACAAGCTTGTCCATAGTTCTTGGACTCGGAGACAGCTTGGCTTCAGCATGGAAGGTGGGCAAATTGATTACATCTGGGGTGTCTTGGATGTAATCCCAATTACCAATTCTCCAGACATTCGGCTACGATGTGCAATACACAGTGCAGATTCTGGGAGCGTTATGATCATTCCCCGAGAAACAAGCTCGTGCGTTTCTACATCCAACTCAATGAGATCAATAGAACTGGCCACCACGTGGATCGTTCACACATTACTCCTGAGATCATCGATCATCTTGAAAGCAGCACAGAAGATTATGAGCCCTTACAAACTGGCCTACGACTACTGCGACTGGTGGACAGCTTATCAGATCGGTCAGCGGGTTGGTAACAAGTTCAGCTTGGATTATCGTGTTTTCCTTGCTGGCGATGCGGTCCACACTCTCTCCCAAGGCGGGACAGGGAATGAATGTCTCTATGGGTGATACCTACAGTCTTGGCTGGAAGATCGGCTTGGTTCTCAATTGCATAGCCAAGCGCTCCATCGTAAAGACCTATCAATCAGAGCGGAGGCGCATTGCTCAAGATCTGATCGCTTTTGACCATGGATTCTCTCGGCTCTTCTCAGGTAGGCCGGCCAAAGATGCGGCTGACGAGGCTGGTATCTTGATGACGGAATTCAAGGACGCTTTTGAGAAACGTAAATTGTTTGCCTCTGGACTGGCTGTCGATTATGGCGCAAGCATTCTCGTTGCAAAAGCGGGAAACTCAACTGATGAGGGCGATGATAGTGATATTGATCCTAAGGTTAACGGCTTCGGAAAGGTCGTTGGCAAGCACGGGCTTGCAACCAACATGAAGCTCGGGATGCGATTTCCTAGCTTTCAGGTGTTGAATCAGGCAGATGCTATACCTTCACATTTTGCTCACTTGTTGAAGAGCGATGGCCGCTTCCGAATTGTCGTCTTTGCAGGCGACCTCAAGAACCAAAAGCAGTGGGTACGTGTGCAGCATTTCGCGGAGCAGCTGGCTAAGCCTGAGTCGTACATGCACCGCTTTACGCCTCCTGCACAGCGCATCGACTCCGTCATTGAGATATGATGATTCACTCTGCGCCTCGGCAGGAAATAGAATTACTCGACCTGCACGATGTCTATCATCCGTTCCATGAAAAGAGGGGATGGGACTATGAAAAAGTGTATGTCGACGATGCTTCTTACCATGAGGGCCATGGAGAGGCGTACAAGGGCTATGGAGTTGACGCAGACAGCGGCTGCGTGGTTATTGCGAGGCCAGATCAATACGTTAGTTAGGTTAGTGAGTTAGAGGACCTTCAGGACATAGATCGATACTTCTCGGAGATCTTGATACCCCAGAACTGATGAACCCATATGCTAAGGTGGAGGACGGTGAGGACATGAATAATTCTTGCAATTTAAAGACCTTGAATATTGGAATTGCTCATGCTTCCAGACATACGGGCATGAACAGATGCTTCTTAGGGATTTAGTACTTCAGTTTAGATCTGGGAGGCCGACATGGAACAAATTAATAAGCTTGCCAAGCTATGAAGTTCGGAAGGCGTGAAAGAAATGTCTTCACATAAACCGTCTGTCATAATTGCGTATGGAGAAGTGTACAAAGCGAATGTGTCGTTATACAAAAGCTGGCGAGTAGTAGGGTCGTCGAAATACGGTAAGACGTTCTAATCTTCTCGTGCTCACCGAAATGGATGCAGTAGCTTTGGCGTTATACTTCCGCTAACTGCCTATTGAATGGCTACCTCTCAAAACGTCTTCACAAAGTTTTTTTCAGTTCTCCCTACATTTAACCTCGACTCCTCGTTCAAGGTCTCCTTCCTAAATTTCGCTACTCCCTATACTTTTTCAAGTAGTTGCTAATATACAACATGTTTTCGTCAATCCTGCTCGTCTTGCTATCATACCTGTCGACTTTCGCTACTCCCGAAAAACCTCCAGGTCACACCTCTCAAGTAAACCCCCAAAGATCCAAAGCACCTCTAATTCCCCCGCAGGCCCTAACCACCACAAACAATGGTTTTGGGACTGGTGATGGCGGATTCTGTCGAGTTTGGCGGAGCTGCCGGTGCGTTCGATGGTCATGTTTTTGTCGAGGATGGAGTTGTGGTAGAGGAAGTTGAAGTAGTAGCCGAATGTGCGGTCGGTGGACCAGGTTGGGGAGGCGCAGTAGCAGCGTGTGGTATTACCCTCTATATAGCTGGGCTTATTTCCCGGCGTCGTTTCTGTGTAGATATAGTTTAATAGGTGGTTATTTATATGTAAACAGTTGTTACTATGAGATTTTATGGTAGGGCTGAATAAGCTTGGCATTTCCAACACTTTAAATCATGACCTCGTACCCTTCTAGACATGATCACGAAACATTTTTCCCTCTTCCACTTCTAGCCTCAAAGGTGAGTAGCGGCTGCTTTAAGGTGAGCCGGGATGAGCGGCTGTCACGCTACTGTAGCGGTAAGGATGTTGGCCTCTTGCCTCCACTTATTTTTCTTTTCAGACACCTGGACACACAAGAACCTGTGTCTGCTCACGCATGTCTTAATCACAAGCTAATGCTTTGTATGCCTAAATGCGACTTACACCGCAGCTTTCTGTCATGGCGGCCGATCTCAAGATTGGACAAACGTTGCAAGGCAGAGCGGGTAGCTACACAATTCGGGAGCAACGGCATCGAAGGATTTGGGCGGCGATGTGAGGATGCTTCACACAGACCTGACTGAATAAATTTTATTCATGACTAATACATTGCAGGAGCTCCACGTCCCAAAGGGTTACGGTCAAAACCGCCGCTGACTGGCCTCTAAAGAACGAGCGCGATGTCCTCGAGGCCCTTCGTGATAACCCCTGCATTCGGCCCATCATTGATACGAGTGATGATCCGCCCTCACTCATATTGAAGTACCTGGACGATAATCTACTCAACGCCTCGAATGCGAAGACGCTAGAGAGAGCAGACATCAAGTTTGTCGCACGGAACATTTTGCAAGCTTTAGAAGCGCTACACAGTCGCGGTTATGTCCACACCGGTATTGTGCAAAGCGCCCAGACGAAACCTGACACCGTTTCTAATTGACCTGCAGACGTCAAGCCTGACAACATTCTTGTCAACTACGGCACTGCAGCGGACCGCTTCAGCGAAGTACAGCTTGGCGACTGTGGCGACGCTTTCATGGTCGACCCAAACGCGAGCCCATCTGAGGAAGGTCATATCATCGGAGCAGCAATATTTCGCAGCCCCGAGGCAATGCTAAATCTGCGCTGGAAGGCGCCGACCGACATCTGGTCTTTTGGAGCAACTGTGAGTGACCAGAGCCATTAATTCCGAAACCCCTGTTCTTATCTCCTCTTAGCTGATTAGCCTCATCTGGGGCAAAAATTGGCACATATTCAAGCCAACCGAAGTTCCCTTCGAAAGTGATGAATATCCTCTGCAAGTGCTCATCAAGCAAGTGAGCATCTTTGGACCAGTACCTTTAAGCTATGAAGAAATTGCCGATGACGAAAGCCTCGGCTTCCTCACAGCCGTCATTAACCTCGTCAACGAGCACAAACTTCAAAAACCC
>JAABUS010004669.1_pt1 | contig 19326 bp, 22 predicted proteins | sample 5560161 | NCBI WGS metagenome assembly JAABUS01 (sample SAMN10711885, study PRJNA513376) | rock metagenome | isolation source: Antarctica rocks | place: Antarctica: Victoria Land, Trio Nunatak nord | collected 2016-01-04 | reverse complement strand
ACCATGCCGCTGTCGGGGCGGGACGCCCGACCATGCCGCTGTCGGGGCGGGACGCCCGACCATGCCGCTGTCGGGGCGGGACGCCCGACCATGCCGCTGTCGGGGCGGGACGCCCGACCATGCCGCTGTCGGGGCGGGACGCCCGACCATGCCGCTATGCGGACGTTGGAAGGTGGGCCGTCAGCCGGCTGTCTCGTTCCGGAGTATCGCGCTAGGCGTCGCGGCCTCACTTGAGCCGACACCGTCCCTGCCGCCCTAACGTCGGGACACCGTGCTCGGCAGGACCTCCCTCCTGAGCTGTCGCAGGCCCTCGCACAGCACACCAGCGAGAGAAGGATCGGCCGTCGGTGACCGGGCGCCATCGTCGCGCTCCGTGCAACCCCACGAACCTGAGCTGCGGCGGCGCGACCAGCAGTCCCGCAGGTCGCCCGCGCTTACGGTCTAGCGAAACCGATACCGTCCCAAGTATCCGTATCGGGTCAGAAGATCGGTCATCGGGACGGCCACGGGTGTCCAGGCGAGGTGACGTCAAAGTCACCCGACCTGAAACCTACACTGTCAAGCAGATGTGGACGGTCGCCGATGTCTAAACGGCTCTTCCCTTGGCGGTTGTCACTTGTCATCCATGACTTGTCAGCCGGTCAGACCTCAAGACGAAGGAAACGTTGATGCCGACCATACCCACGTCGTCTGTTCAGGCCAGGGCCGTGCGCTTTGACCGTTATGGCGGGCGCGAGGTGCTGTCGGTCCGTGACGTTCCCACCCCTCGGCCCGGCCAGGGGGAGGTCCTGGTGGAGGTGCGGGCCGCGGGCATCAACCCGGGTGAGGTGATGATCCGATCGGGTGCACTGCATGAGCTGCTGCCGGCCACCTTTCCCTCCGGTGAGGGCACCGACCTGGCCGGGGTCGTGCTCGAGGTCGGGCCAGACGTGCAGGAGTTCCGTCGCGGAGATGAGGTCCTTGGCTTCTCGTGGCAGCGTTCGAGTCACGCCACGCATACGGTGGTGCCCGCGACCCAACTCGTTCGCAAGCCGGATGGGTTGGCGTGGGAGGTCGCCGGTGCGCTGGACGTTGCCGGTACGACTGCTTATGCCGCCGTCCGCGGCGTAGACCCCCAGCCGGGTGAGGTGGTGGCTGTCTCCGCGGCCACCGGCGGGGTCGGCACCCTGGCCGTGCAGCTGCTGGTCCGGCGCGGGGTGACGGTGCTGGGGATCGCATCAGCCTCGAGCGCCGCCTGGTTGACCGCACACGGGGCGATCCCGGTCCAGTACGGTGAGGGCGTCGACGATCGCCTGCGCGCTGCGGCGCCGGACGGGATCGATGCGTTCATCGATCTTTTCGGGCCCGAGTACCTGCGCCTTGCCGTCGATCTCGGCGTGCGAACCGACCGGATCGACACCATCGTCTTCTCGCCCGACGCGACCGAGCTGGGCGTGAAGATGGCCGGCGCCGCTGCCCTGTCTGAGGCGGAAGCCCCGGGTGTGCTGCACGAGTTGGCGAGCCTGCTCGCCTCTGGTGCCATCGAACTCCCTATCGCCGCAACGTACCCACTCGACCGTGTCGCCGACGCGTTCGAACAGCTCGAACGCCGACACACCCTCGGAAAGATCGTGCTCCTACCCTGATGGTGCACCGGTTCCCGCCCCGACCGGTCCTCACGGAGTCGGGGTCCTCGAATCGGGCGTGGCGCACCCGCTGACCCCGACTTGACGGGTGCGAGGTTGTTCGGGTCTCGGGTATGGGCCGGGCGCCCGCACCGGATGAGGGGCCTAGCGCCCTCCCGGCTGACGTCGTCCGCTACCTCATCTGCTCCCGTGACCGCTACCTTCAGGTCCTCGACACCTACGCCGACGACTCGCCCCATGGACCGGAGTCGGCCCGGAACCAACAGGCGACGGGCAGACCTCCCACATCTGCTCCGGCGCCCCCCGCTGGACCGAGCCGGCGGCGGACGGCGACAACCCGCAACGACCCGCTGTGGGCCTCTGCCGGGCTCTACCGGGAGGGTGAGGTGGAATGACCACGTCGCAGAGGCTCGGAAGGCATTCACTCATTTTGTCCGGATTCCGAGCTGCAGCGTTATTGAAAGGAGCGTTCTGATGCAGGCGTTGTGGTTCGAAGACGTTGGCAACCTGGCTTGGCGCGAGGTCGAGGACTTGGTGGTGGGCCATCCGCTGGAAGCGATCGTGCGTCCCGTTGCCTCGACGACCTGTGACCTGGATCGGGCGATCGTGCACGGCCTGGTGCCGCTGGGCAACAACTTCCCGATCGGGCACGAGTGCGTGGCGGAGGTGCTCGAGGTCGGCGCCGCCGTGCACCAGGTCGCGGTCGGTGACCTGGTCGTCGTGCCGTGGCACATCAGCTGCGGCGTGTGTCCGCCGTGCCGTAACGCGCTGCCCACGGCGTGTACGACCGTCCCGGGGTTACAGGGGTACGGCGCCCCGATCGCCGGTGACTGGGGCGGGTTGTTCTCCGAGCAGGCGCGGGTCCCCTACGCCGACTCCATGCTCACCCGCCTCCCCGCCGGAGTTGAGCCCGCGGCGGCCGCCGCGGTCAGCGACAACCTGACCGACGCCTACGTGTGCGTCACCCGGGGACTCAGCCGGCAGCCCGGTGCTCGCGTGCTGGTAGTGAGCAGCCTGCCGAGCCTCGGGCTGTTCGCCGTTGACCAGGCGCTAGCTGCCGGAGCGCGGTCGGTCGACTACGTCGACAAGAGCGGTCGCCGCCGGGACGTCGCACGGACCCTCGGCGCCGAGGTGGGCGCCCACGTCGATGCCGGTACCCAGCACCTGCAGTATCCGGTGGTCATCGGCGCCACCAGCGACCCAGCGCTTCTGCGTGAGGCCGTGCTGTGCCTCGCGCCCGGTGGGCACCTGTCCAACGCCGGGATGTTCTTCGCCGACACCCCGCTACCGCTATGGGAGATGTACCAGCGAGACGTCACCGTCTCCGTGGGCGCCGTCAGCGTCACACCGCATGTTCCGGCGGTGCTGGACCTCCTGCGGTTGGGAAGGTTGCGCCCGGAACTCGTGATCTCGGTCCACGACGCCGAGCTGGCCCCCCAGGTGCTGGTGGCCCGAGATATGAAACCCGTCCTGGTACGACCCCGGCTGAACGACACCTCGACGTCGGGCTCAAACCCTGGGCAGTGGTGATCACGATCTGTCCGTCGTGATCGGGGTTCAGGCGCTGACGGCGTCAGCCACCCTGGTGATCACTGCCTCCTCGGTCTCGTATGGCTTCAGAACGGCTCGGCCGCAGCTGATGAAGCCGAGGCCTGCGCGGGTTGGCTGGATTGCGCCTGGACGGGCAATTCGTGGCCGGGGCTCGGGGGGCTTGGGGACTCGGTTCGTTCTTGTCCTAGTGCGGCCAGGCGGTCCTGGACCTTGGCGCCGATCGTGACGAGCATGTCCAGCTCGGCTGGGGTGAGGTGGTCGATCAGGACCGTGCGGACGTCGTCCAGGTGCTGCGGGGCCGCGGCCTTGATCAGGTCGGCGCCGGCCGTGGTGATGACGACGACCGCTCCGCGTTGGTCGGTGCGGCACCTTTCCCGTGAGACGAGGCTGCGCTGCTGCATCCGGCCCAGGTGCTGGGACAGCCGGCTCTTCTCCCAGTGCAGCAGTTCGCCCAGCTCGAACGACCTGAGCCGCCCGTCGGGCGCTTCGGAGAGATGGGCCAGGACCTGGTAGTCGGCGTGGGAGAGCCCGCACCGGTTGCGGAGCTGCCGCTCGATGAACTCCGACAGGCCGTCCTGCATCTCCATCAGGCTGCGCCAGGCGCGCTCTTCGCCCGGGTCCAACCAGTCCACCATCATGCCCTGACGATACCTCCGGTTGACATGTTAACCAAAAGCTCCTAGGGTTTTGTTCACACGTTAACTAGTCAGGGAGGCAGACATGACAACAGCAACGCGGCCCGCGATCGTCGGCAGCGGCAACATCGGCTCTGCGCTGGCCCGGTTGTTCGCCCGGGCCGGGGCCGAGATCAGCATCACCAACACCCGAGGGCCGCGGTCCCTCTCCGAGCTCGTCTCCTCCATCGGGCCGCTTGTTCATCCGGTCCCCCTCGAGGAGGCGTTGGCCAGCGACGTGATCTTCCTGGCGATTCCGTTCGCGGCCATCGAGCAGGTGGGCACGTCCCTGCCGGACTGGGCCGGTAAGACCGTCGTCGACACCACCAACGCGCACTACACGCCGGGCCGGGACGCGATCCTGGGCGGGCGGACCCCCGCCCAGTACGTCGCCGACCTCCTGCCCCACGCGAGGATCGTCAAAGCATTCAACCAGCTGCCGGCGAACACCTTGCAGGCCGAACTCGACCCCGGAACCGGCCGGCGGGTCATCTTTATCGCCACTAATGACCCCGACGCCGGTGACGAGATCGCCGTCCTTGTCGAAACCCTCGGGATGGCCGCCGTACAGCTCGGCCGGACCGACGAAGGTGGCCGGCTGATCGAGGCACCCCACGCCCTCACGCTGCGCAACCTCATCGAGCGACCACTCTTCTAAGCCGCGACGCCGCCCCCCACGTCACCCGGACTACCCCGGACTACCCCGTAGGAGCTTTTCCCATGACCGACCTTGCCACCGCAACCCCAGCCCAGCTGGGCACACTGGACGCCGCCGGCCGGGCGACCCTGTTCACCGACGCCCGGACCGCGAACACGTTCGCGCCCACCCCGGTCACCGACACCGAGCTAACCGCGATCTGGGACCTGGCCAAATGGGCGCCCACCTCAGCCAATACCCAGCCCCTACGCATCCTCTACGTGCGAGCCGGACCCGGGCGAGATCGGCTGGTCCCCCATATGAACGAGGGCAACAAGGCCAAGACCGCGTCAGCGCCCGCCGTCGCTGTCCTCGCCGTAGACACCCATTTCCACGAGCACATCCCGACCTTGCTGCCGTTCCGACCCGCGCTCAAAGACGTCTTCGCGGCCAACGAGGCAATGAGAACGACCAGCGGGATGTTTAACGCCACCTTGCAAGCCGGCTACTTCATCCTGTCCATCCGTGCGCACGGCCTCGCCGCAGGACCGATGTCAGGATTCGACGCCGCCGGCGTCGACGCAGAATTCTTCCCAGACGGCCGCTGGCACGCCATCCTCGTGATCAACATCGGACACCCCGGCCCCAACCCCTGGTTTGATCGACTCCCACGCCTTCCCCAGCAAGACACCATTCGCTGGGCCTGACAAGAACAAGCATGTACGCCGTTACGCGTGTTGGGTGAGGCGGGCTGTTCGGTTTGGCCTGAAAATGTGCGTGCGGCGCGCTCCATCTGGCTTGTCGGGCGGGATTTTGCGCTCTCTCCCCTTCAGCTGCATTCAGCCGGCTGTCGTGAGTCTGTCAGCGAGCAGATCGCTGACACTCGTGATCCCGTCGGCGTTGGGGTGGAATGCGGGGTCGGCGCCGGGTCGCGCCCCGGTCCATCCGGTGGTCCAGGGTTGTTCTGACCAGGCGTGGTGGCTGAGCGAGTGCGCGGACGCTGCGACGAGCTCGACGCCGTGCTCGGCGCAGGCCTGGGATAGGGCGGTGTTGAGGTCGTTCGCGAGCCCGCGTAGTGCGCGGTGGGTGGGTTCGTTGAAGGGGAGGTCGGCGCGGTAGGTCCCAGGGAGCACGGTGAGGTAGTCCACGCAGATGATGCGCGCGTCGGGTGCTCGGTCACGGATAGCGGTGAACACCTGGCCGACGCCGGTGGTCGTTCGGGTGAGCCGGTCGCTGGCCTGGGCGGGCCCGGTGGCTCGCCGCAGCCGGGATCCGAGCACCGGGACCTTCGCGATCCAGGCGGGTAGGCACGCCGCTATCAGGCTGGGGATGTAGCCGATGTCGTTGCCGCCGATGGTGACGGTGACCAGATCGGTCGTTGCGGTGACGGCGCCGATCTGCGGGGGCTGGCCGAACTGGGACGTGCGCAAGACATCCTCGACGGTGGCTCCGCTGCTGGTGACGTCGTGCAGGTCGAGCCCGCACCGTCGGGCCACGAGGTGAGGGTAGTTGCGTTGGGACTGACGTGCTTTCGCGGGCCGGCCGATGGCGGGTGGGGTGATGCCCGGGCCGGCAGCGAACGAGCTGCCGATCGCGACGTAGCGGGTTCCCCGCGTCGGAGTTACCCAGCAGCGCCGGGGATGAGGACGAGTTTGCCGGCGAATTCGCGAGCCTCCAGACGGCGGTGCGCTTCGGCGGCCTCGGTCAGCGGCAGGCTGGTCACGACTGGTCTGATCAGTCCGTCGGCGAGCATTTCCACCAACCGGTTCAGGTCGTCGCGGTAGCTGTCGGGGTGTTTGCGGTAGCTGTCCTCGATGCGGTAGAGCCGCACGTTTGGGCCTGGGGTGAGCCGTGCCCGCAGCAGCGCCCCCGCGGTCCGCGCCAGGCCGACGTACTTCGAGTGCCCGGCCGCGGCGGTGAAGCTGAACCCGAACGACACCACAATCCCCCCGGCGCGGGTCGCCCGCCTGGAGTCGGCCAGTGCCGGCCCACCGACCGGGTCGAACACCGCGTCGACCTTGCTCGGGGGGTCAGCCGTGTCGGCGAGCCAGCGGCCGCCAGCGCCCTCCACAATGTCGCGGCGAGCTGGGCTCGACGTGCCGTAGACCGTGATCCCGTCGAGCTTGGCCAGCTCCAGCAGCGCCGAGCCGACCCACCGGCAGCCCCGATCACCAGGATCGACTGCCCGGCCGCCACCTTGGCGACACGGTGCAGCAGCTGCCACGCGGTGACGTAGTTCAACACGAGGGCGTCGACCTGCGCGGCGTCGACGTCGGAGGGCACGCCAACCACCCGCCCAGCATCGAGCGCGACATAGGCGGAGTACCCGCCCGTGCCAATCAGCGCCGCGACACGCTGCCCCACCCTCACGGAGGTCACCTGCGCGCCCAACGCGACGACTTCACCCACCATGTCGAACCCCAGCACCCGCGGGAGCCGGCCCGGACTGCGGCCCTGCCGGGTCGTGACGTCGTTGAACGCGACCCCGGCCGCCTCGACACGCACCAGCACCTGCGCCGGCCCCGGAACAGGCATCGGCTCCTGCCGCACCATGAGCTGCCCAGGCCCTCCAGGCTTGTCCAGCACAATCTGCGTCATGGTCGGTTCGCTGGTCATTCCCCGACACTACATGAGTCACTCACGGAGTCGTACACGTATCTAGACTGGAGGGATGAACTCCGACCAGGTCACGATTGCGCTGCTGCGTCAGTGGTACCACGTGTCCCGCTCGGTCGACTCGCACCTCTCCGACGCGCTGGACCGACTCGGACTTACCGAATCCGCTGGGGCCGCGCTCTGGGCGTTAGACCCCGACGCGCCCCCGCCGACCGTCCGCGAACTCGCCCACACGCTCGGCTGTGACCCCTCCAACGCCTCACTGGTCGCCACCAAGCTGGAGCAGGACGGGCTGGTGCACCGCCGCCCGCACCCCGCCGATGGCCGCGCCCGGGTCCTCCTCCTGACCGAGCAGGGACGAGCGCTCCTCGCCCGCCTCGTGGCCGAGGTCGCCGCGGCAACCCCGCTGCGTCACCTTGACGCCGCCCAACGACGCCAACTCTCAAAGCTACTCGCCACCATCGAAGCAGCGCCAGGTGAGGTTCGATGACGCGCGTGGCCACGACCCGATGGTTCGAACCACCTCGGGGGTGTTGGCGGGCCGGCCCGGTTCGTCCGATGAACGCGGTACCTCTGTCCCCTTGCACGTTCGGGCCAGTAGCCCTCCTGGTCGAGACCAGCCGCGATCAAGTTTGTTGTCAGTCTGAGGCGACGGCGACGGTCAGCAGCTGATGGAGTTGGTACTGGTCCTTAGTGTTGAGGCGGGCGATGGGTGAGCGGGTGGTCACGGCGTGGACCAGGGTGCGCCTGGCTTTGCGCCCTGCCGGGGTGAGGTGCAGGGTTTTGACCCGCCGGTTCTTCGGGTCGATCTCCCGGGCGGCGAGGTTCTTCGCTTCGAGCCGGTCGGCCAGGAAGGTGACCGTCGAGGGGTCGCACCGCAACCGGGCGGCCAACTCGCGCATCGACGGCGCGGGAGCCTTCGGGTCGAGCTGCCACAGCGCGTTGGCCAGCGGCTGGGTCAGGTCGAGCTCACGCAGGACGTCGGCGATCAGCGCGAGAGTGCGGTCGGCCAGGCCCAGAACGAGGTCCACCAGCGCGTAGACCAGCGGTTCCTCCGGTCGCGGGTCGGTCACCATGCTTTCGAGCATACTTTGGCCATCCAATACTTGACAACTCCAATACTTGCCTGGATAGTAAGGGCATCCCTTGGAGACTCCAACTGTGGGTTCGGGGTGGGAGCAGGTCACGGTGAAGATCGCGGTATTCGGTGCGACCGGGGGTACCGGTGCGCAGGTCGTGGAGCAGGCGTTGGACGCCGGTCATCAGGTGACCGCGGTCGCCCGCCGGACAGGGGCGTTCGCGGCGCACGACCGGCTGCGGGTGATCGTCGGATCGGTCGACGAGTTGGCGGTCGTCGACAACGCCGTCCAGGGGCAGGACGGCGTGATCAGTGCGCTGGGCAGCGACCGCCGGGGGGTGACCACCGTGTGCACCGACGCGATCCGGTCGGTTCTTGTAGCGATGCGCGAGCATGGCGTGAACCGGCTGGCGGTCGTCATCGCCTACGGCGCCGCCGAGACCCACGACCGGTCGCTGTACTCCACGCTGCTGTGGGCGATGAAGGCCGACAGCATGCGCGACAAGGAGACGATGGAGGCCCTGGTCCGCGGATCCGGACTGAGCTGGACCATCGTGCGACCGACCGCGTTGACGAACGGGCCACGCACCGGCGACTACCGCACCGGCACAGACCTCTCGATCGGGCTCCGATCCAGGATCGCCCGAGCCGATGTGGCCGCCTTCCTGCTCCGCGAGACCACCGCCCCGGCGTTCACCGGACTCGCACCCACCATCACCGGATGAACGGCGACTTGCACGGCAGGGTATGCCTGGTGACCGGCGCGACCGGCGGGATGGGCCAGGCGATCAGCACCGAACTCGCCCGCCGCGGCGCGACCGTGGTGCTCCTCGCCCGCACCCCCGCAAGCGGGGAAACGGCCCGCACCCACATCGTCGCCGCGACCGGCAACCCCCGGGTGGAGGTCCTCACCGCGGACCTGGCCGACCAGTCCTCGATCCGAGCCGTCACCGACCAGTTCCACCAGCGCCACGACCAGCTGCACGTCGTGGTCAACAACGCCGGCGCGCACTTCCGCGACCGTGCCCTCAGCGTCGACGGCATGGAAATGCACCTGGCCGTCAACCACCTGTCCTGGTTCCTGCTGACCCGTCTGCTCCTAGGGGCCCTGGAAGCCGGCGCACCCGCCCGCATCGTCAACGTCGGCTCTCAATCGATGGCCGACACCCGCCAAGTCAAGATTCGCCGCTCACCTCGACCTGCCGCCCTGGACCTGGAGGACCTGCAGAGCGAGCACCACTTTCAGCCCATGACCGCCTACGCCACCGCCAAACTGGAGATGGTGATGTGCAGCTACGCCCTCGCCAGACGCCTGACCGGCACCGGTGTCACCGTCAACACCGCCCACCCCGGCATCACCGCCACCAACATCGTCGACGCCATCTCCACCCCGGCCCTCAAACCCTTCCTCGGCATCGTCAAACGGTTCCTGCTCACCCCCGAACAAGGCGCCCAAGCCGCCATCCACCTCGCCACCGCCCCGGAGCTGGAAACGATGACCGGCCGCTACTTCATCAAGCAAACCGAAGCCCGCTCACCCGACATCTCCTACAACACCACCCTGCAGGAACAGCTCTGGGCAGCCACCTCCGACCTCGTCGGCCTCCCCCGCTAACTCGCCTGGGCCGGGGTAGCTCAAACGGCTTGGCGTTGATCATCTCGCCGCGAACTGGCGGTTGCCCGACCGGCGCGACCGACTGGTCCCTCAGAAAACTCACGAGAGCGCCGCCGGGTGCGACTTGGTGACCACCCCCCTGAGCTCAGCCAGACGTCAGCCCTGGTACCCGCCTCATCCGAGGTCGGACGGCTGTGGACTCTGATCACGGATGCCGAATGCTGGAGGTCCATCCCTGGTCCCCGGGAGGGGGTTCACCCGCGCCGACGACGTGGACCGTTGGAGAGCCGAAGGCTCGACATCATGCGAAGTCCGGCCTGTGGCGATGGAGACGGTCCGCCGTTCGGCCGCCAACATTTCGGCCTGTACTGCTTCGTCGCGGCGGATCCGCCCGGCGACCCCGATGAATCCCGATGAATCAGGAGATAAACCATGGCAACAATCTCGGTCACCGGCCCCCTCGAGGGTGAGCCCGTCGACCTCGGCTCGACGAAGATGCGGATCCTCGAAGACGGGAGCACGACCGACGGCCGCCTGGGCATGGCCGTCTCCACGCTTGCCCCGCATACCGCCGGACCACCCCAACACCTCCATGCCCGACACGACGAGGGGATCTACGTCATTTCGGGGACCGCCCGGTTCACCAGCGGCACCGACAGCTACGACGCCCGGCCGGATCGCTGGTCATGGTCCCGCCGGGAGTCGCCCACACGTTCGACAACCCGGGAGACGAACCGATGGTGATGCTCTCGACCTTCACGCCCTCCTTCTACGTCCAGTACTTCCGAGACCTGGCCGCGATGATCGCCTCCGGGCAACCGGTCACCCCGAAGTCAGCGGGCGAGATCATGGCCCGCTACACCACCGAGCTCGCGGTAGGGCTGCCAACCCGGCTGAGTACCGACCCTCCGGAAAGGGGCACGTCGTGATGGGCATCCCATCAGACAGCCCGGTCATCGAAGTTGTGCCCCCCGTCTGCCGCGCGACCGCCACCCACGACAGCCCCTCCGACCTCAGCCGGAACGCCATATCCTTCTGCTCCTGGGTTAACACACCGACCACGCCGCACCTCCACTGCTAGCGGTGATCGCCGCACCGTCGCGCTGACCCCTGGAGTTCGGCAGTTGGTGGATGGCCCCGCTGATCCTCTCGACCGCTTGGCCGAGAGGATCAGCGCCAGGGTCGGCCGGTGGCGGCGCGCGTGAGGTGGGCCGAAAGATCCCACAACTTCTGGGCGACGACAGCATCCCGAGCGGGCTTCGGGGGGTCGATGACTGCCGGGTTTCCGCGTAGGTGGTGGAACCCGTCGGGTCCGACGTAGGAGCCGGAGGGGATGTCCGCGGTCGCTGCGTACAGCGTGGGTGCGGCGCCGTGGGCGGCGTCGTTGAACATGCGGACGGCGACCTTCTGCAGACCGCCGACGATCCCGCCGACGTGCGCGGTCAGGCCGGTACGGGCGAATCCGGGGTCGGAGGTGATCGCGCGTACCGGACTGCCGTCGCCGGTCAGCCGGCGGGTCAGCTCGAGGGTAAAGAGGGTGGTCGCGAGTTTGGAGTCGCGGTAGGCCTGCAGCGCGTCGTACCGGCGGTGTTCACCGGACAGGTCGTCGAGGTGGATGGTTCCGCCGCTCTGCAACTGCGAGGACACCGTCACGACCCGGCCGCGCAGGTGCGGCAGCAGCGCGCGGGTCAACGCGAACGGGCCCAGATAGTTGGTGCCCATCTGCAGTTCGAAACCGTCCCGGGTGACGCCCTGAGGGACCTGCATGATTCCGGCGTTGTTGACCAGGATGTCCAGGTCGCCCGACCAGTCCTCGGCGAACGCCCGCACCGAGGACAGATCCGCCAGGTCCAAAGGGCGTACGTCGGTAAGCCCACTCATGCCCTCGGCGGCGGCGCGGCCCTTGGCCACATCTCGCACGGCGAGTGTCACTGTCGCTCCCGCACCAGCCAGCTCGGCCGCGATGATCTGTCCTAGACCACCTGATGCCCCGGTGACCACGGCCGTGCGGCCGGTCAGGTCCGGCAGGTCAGCCGCGGTCCAGCCTCTGCCCGCCATCAGTGCACGCCGCTCATCGTGGTGAGGACCTCGGCGTGGCGGCCTTCGGCCTCGGCGTTGCGCATCATCAGGACGTCCGACACGCAGATCTCCTTCGCGTCGGGGGTGTCCCGCAGCAGGTCCATCACCTCGCTCAGGAACGCCTCCAAGGCCATGCCCTGGCCGCGGGCGGCCTGACCCATCAGGTCGGTCTGCACCGCCGGCGGGACCAGCTCCATCACCTGGACACCGGTGCCGGCGAGCTGGACCCGCAGGCTCTGGGTGTAGGAGTGGATCGCCGCCTTCGTGGCGCAGTACGTCGGGGTCATCGGCAGCGGCACGAACGCCAGACCGGACGAGACGTTGATAATCGTTGCCCTGGGTTGCGCGGTCAGCAACGGCACGACGTGTGTCAGCACCCGGATCGGGCCGAGCAGGTTCGTGGTCACTGTCCGCTCGGCGACGTCGAGGTGGCGCGGGTCGGTGAGGTCTTCGGGCAGCATCATCCCGGCGTTGTTGATGACGACGTTCAGGTCGGGGTGTTTCGCGAACACTGAGGAGATGGCGTCGCGGATCGAGTCGGGGTCCTCGACGTCCAGCACCACCGAGTCCATCCCGGGGTGCCCAGCGGTCACTGCGGTCAGCAGCTGCTCGCGGCGGCCAGCGACGACGACGGTATTGCCGTCGGTGTGGAACCGGCGCGCCAGTCCCAGACCGATCCCGGAACTCCCTCCGGTGATCAGCATGGTGTTGCCGGACATGCGCATGGTGTCTCCTAAGGCGTGGCGGGCACGGTGCCCACCATCAGCCAGGATGCGCTCGGTCGAGCTGGCCGTGAGAGGACAGCTGATCCGCGGATTGGCGGTCCCTGGCTGGGACGTCGACGACTGTGAACAATCGCGGTATGGACCGATCCGGGTTGGCCGACTTCCTGAAGAGGCGTCGTAGCGTTCTGCAGCCGAGCGACGTCGGGATGGCACCCGGGCTGCGGCGGCGTACGCCAGGCCTGCGGCGGGAGGAGGTCGCCACCCTGGCGGTGATGTCGACCGACTACTACGCGCGACTGGAACAGCAGCGCGCCCCACAACCGTCCGAGCAGATGGTCGCCTCGATCGCTCGGGCGTTGCGGCTGACCCTGGATGAGCGGGACCACCTGTTCCGCCTCGCCGGGCACACCGCGCCCACCCGCACCGTCCGCTCTGACCACGTCAGCCCGGGCCTGATGCGGGTACTGGACCGCCTTCACGACACCCCCGCCCAGGTCATCTCCGACACCGCTGAGACCCTCGTGCAGAACCGGCTCGCCATTGCCCTGCTGGGCGACCAGACCCAGTTCGAGGGCCTCGCACGCAGCGCCGCCTACCGGTGGTTCACCGACCCCGGTGAGCGGCGCATCTACCCCGAGGACGAACAGGATCACCAGGCCGCCGTCCTGGTAGCCAACCTGCGAGTGTCAGCCACCAGAAGCGGCCCGAAAAGTCGCGCAGCGGCGGTGGCCAACCAGCTACGCACCCACAGCGCGGAATTCGTACGTATCTGGGATCGCCACGACGTGACCGGCCGCGGCGACGAGACCAAAACGATCGTGCACCCGCACCTCGGACCCATCCAGTTGACCTGTCAGGTCCTGTTCACCCAGGACGGAGGCCAGGCCCTCCTCGTCTTCACCGCCGCGCCCGGCAGCCAGGACCACACCCAACTACAGATGCTCAACGTGATCGGCACCCAGAACCTCGCCCAGCCGCACGCGTGAGGACCGCGTCCGGGGTGGTGTCAAGGTACGAACGTCCCTGCCCAGACCCCCCGGACACGGTGAATCTTCGCGTCAGGGTGTGCTTCCGTGCTGATTGTGGGTGAGGTTAGCTGGTCGTGGCGTCGTAGCTTTCCCGGTTGTCGATCACCTCGGTCATGTGTGTCTGGGCCCAGCTTCTGAGTCCGCGGGTCATGTGGTGGAGGGAGAGGCCGAGATCGGTCAGCTCGTAGGAGACGGTGACGGGCACGGTTGGGGTCACGGTGCGGGTGAGCAGGCCGTCGCGTTCGAGGGTGCGGAGGGTCTGGGTCAGCATCTTCTGGCTAACGCCGACCAGGAGACGAGAGACCTCGGAATAGCGCAACGCTATCGGCGTGTCGGGCGCGTCAGCTTGGGCAGGCCCGCCTCCGCCGAGGGCGCAGAGGATCAGGACGACCCACTTGTTCGAGATCCGGTCGAGCAGTTGGCGGCTTGGGCAGATCGCCAGGAACGCGTTGTACTCCACCTTGGCCTGAGCCCTCTTTTGGGCCGCCGTCGCTGTCACAGGTCGCCTCTTTCTCAATGGGTGGGTTACGCACTCAAGAGTGCCTACTTCCTCATGGGGAGTTGCTCTCCGATACTGGTGCACGAAAGTGGAACGCGCCACCCCTAAGCCAACCTCGAAGGACATCACGATGAGCACACCCCCCACATCTCTTCCCGGCGGTACCTGGAACCTGGGCGGCCTGACGGTCACCCGGTTCGGCTACGGCGCCATGCAGCTTGCCGGCCCATGGGTGATGGGGCCGCCCGCCGATCACGACGGTGCGCTGGCCGTCCTGCGCGAGGCAGTCGACCTCGGGATCACCCACATCGACACCAGCAACGCCTACGGGCCGCGCATCACCAACGAGTTGATCCGCGAGGCGTTGCACCCCTACCCGGGGTCGCTGCACATCGTGACCAAGGTAGGCGCGAACCGCGATGCCCACGGTGGCTGGCCCACAGCCCGGCGACCCGAAGACCTCCGCAAGCAGGTCCACGAGAACCTGCAGGCCCTCGGGGTCGAGGTGCTCGACCTAGTCAACCTGCGCGTGGGCAACACTGAGGGCCCGCAACCGGGCTCCCTCGCCGAGGCCTTCGAGACGCTCGTGCAGCTCCAACAGGACGGGCTCATCCGGCACCTCGGCGTCAGCAACGTCACCGCGGAGCAGGTCATCGAAGCGCAGCGCATGGCCCCGATCGTGTGCGTGCAGAACATGTACAACCTCGCCCACCGCCACGACGACGCACTCATTGACCGGCTCGCCGCCGAGGACGTCGCGTACGTGCCCTTCTTCCCCCTCGGCGGGTTCACCCCAATTCAGTCCTCCACCCTCTCCGCGGTCGCTGCCCGCCTCGAGGCGACTCCAATGTCCGTCGCGCTAGCCTGGCTCTTGCAACGCTCACCGAACATCCTGCTCATCCCCGGCACATCCAAGGTGGCGCACCTGCGGGAAAACCACACCGGCGCAGCACTCTCCCTCTCTCCCGACGACGTAGCCGAACTGGACGGCATCAATGGCTGAACACGGTCAAGCTCAGTAGCTCGGTGGGGGGCCTGTGGCGGGTACATGTAGGCGCCGAGGATGTCTTTGTTCCCCCGGATCAGCATGCTGTAGTCCACCGGCAGCGGCACCGTCATCGACCCCATCAGCACGAGGCGGCCGCCGCGCCGCAACGCCTTCAGTACCGCGAGGGTCCCCGACGCGGAGCTGGCCTGACCGACCAGGTCCAAGCCCATGTCCACGACGCCGACCGCGGCAGCGTCGATGTCGGGATCTCCGGTCATCGCCACCGTCCGGACCCTCGGCAACTCAGCGAAGGCATCCAAAACCGCCCGGTTCCCCCCGGCGGCCACGACCTCGGCAGCCCCCATCGCCAAGGCCACCAGGACCCCGGCCTGCCCGAAGGCCCCCGTCGCGCCATGCACCACCACAGTCTCCCCCGGCCGCAGCCCGCCCTTCAGCAGACCGCCGGAAGGGACCAGGCAGCGGGTCAGTGCCGTGACCCGGACCGCATCACCAGCGCCCGGTGATCCGCAGCGCGGCGACGAAGCTGACCCGGTCAGCCTCGCGCAGGTCGTGCCCGGCGTGGGTGGCGGCGTCGGCCATCAGGGAGCGGATCGCGTAGTGGCAGCACAGGTGCCCCCAGATCTCCTGCAGGACCAGGTCCGGGGACTTGGAGCGCAGCACGGTCCGGGGGCCGCGTTGGTGGGTCTTGAGCTCGTCGAAGGCCAGCTCGATCTCCCACCGTTGCGCGTACGCTGCGGCCAGGTCCTCGGCCGGGGCCTCGGTCGGGTCGAGCAGCGTCGTGAACAGCCGGTAGCTGCTGCCGTTCTCGCGTCCGTCCTCGATGCGGTAGTCGATGACCCGGACCAGCATCGGCTCCTGCCTGCGGGCCGCGGCCGGGGTCAACCCACGCAGCTGCGCGAGCCAGGACCCGTCGGCCAGGTCCCGTACATGCGTCGGTTTCGGGCTGACCGGGTCGGTCCGGATCCGCCACAGCAGATCCGCTCCGGTCCCGATCGCGCTGCGCCACAACGCGTAAGAGAAGAAGCCGCGGTCGGCTAGCAGCAGCATCCCCGGGGACAGCCCGGCTAGCAGCGACGGCGTCAACGTCGACTCGGACTGACGGTAGGACCCAACCTGCGCGGCGAAGATGGCGTGCGTGCCGCACTCGGCCAACGCCACCACCAGCGCCTGCGGGAACGCCGCCTGCTCACCCTTGTTCACCCCCGGCCGGCCGAAGAACTCCGCGTTCACGGCCGTGTCCGTGACATCCAGACAACACCCGTCGACCGCCACTAGCCGCCGCCCCGCCAACCACACCCCCGGCATCGCCTCCGTTCCGATCGGCGCCGCCACCGCCTCGAACAACGCCTTAACCGGAGCCGACCCCAACCGGGCCCGCGCCTGGAAGATCGCCGACTTGCTCGGCGGGATGTAGCTCTCCTGCCAGCCCAGGGTGCCGGAAAGGTCGGTCGGCAGGGCTGTGATGCGATGTAGGAGCGGGGCCTCCGCTCCTCGTGGCCCTTCCAGCGGGGATGCTGGGAGTGTCCATGGCTGACGCTGAAGGAGGCCCCTGATGGAAGGGTATGCCGGGAAGCAGTTTGTAGGAATCGATCTGCATCGTCGCCGGTCGGTGATCGTGCGGATGACGGATACGGGTGCACCGTTAGAGACGGTGCGGATCAACAATGACGTCGAGCGGTTGGCGTCGGTGATGGCCCGGGCGGGTGAGGCGCCGGAGACGGTTCTGGAGGCGACCTACGGGTGGTACTGGGCGGTCGATGCGTTGCAGGCTGGCGGTGCGAGTGTGCATCTGGCTCACCCGTTGGGGGTGAAGGCGTTTCAGTACCGTCGGGTCAAGAACGACGTACGCGATGCGACGGGTCTGGCGGACCTGCTGCGGATGGGTCGGCTGCCGGAGGCGTGGATCGCGCCGCCGCCCACCCGGGAGCTGCGTGAGCTGGTCCGGCACCGGGCCAAGCTGGTGGCGCTGCGCTCGGGCTGTAAGTGTGAGGTGCACGCGGTGCTGGCCAAGTGCGGGATCCAGGTGCTGATGAGCGACCTGTGGGCGGACCCCGGCACCATGCTGCTGGAACGCCTGCAGCTGCCGGCGCCGTACCTGGCCCGGATCGGGTCGCTGCGCCGGCTGATCGACGACCTCGACGTCGAGATCGACCTGTTCGCGCGGCTGGTCCGCGGCCGGCTGATCGCCGACCCGGGCTACCGGGCCGTGCAAACCATCCCCGGCATCGGCCCAACCCTGGGTGCGGTGTTCGTCGCCGAGATCGGTGACGTGACCCGGTTCCCGTCCCCGGCTCAGCTGGCCAGCTGGGCCGGTCTGACCCCCAAGCACCACGAGTCCGACACCCACGTACACCGCGGCCGGATCACCAAACAGGGCTCCCGGCTGGTCCGGTGGGCCGCGATCGAGTCCGTCCAGGTGATCGGGGCGCACACCCCGGCCGGGGCGCTACGAGAACGGGTAGCCGCCCGGCACGGGCGCAACATCGGCAAGGTCGCCGCAGCCCGACGCCAGCTCGAACACGTCTACTACGCCCTACGCGACGGACACGTGCGAGCCCTGCAGCACCGAGGCGCCGCATGACGTCCTGGACAGTTCCTCTTGGTCGGCGCTGGTCGTGCAGGTCATGACCCCCAGCATTGGCGCGGTCGAGCATTGTGATTGACCACACCGGCCAAGACCCCGCGTACCTCATCATGCCGCCACCGCCGCGGCGAAGGGATGACTGACGGCCCACCGCGCCGTCGCCCCCACTCAAGTACCTGATGAAGGCAACGCCACCCGCACCCCACCCAGAGCCACGAGAAGAGAACAAGACCCCACCTGCGTACGAGAACCGGCATCACCCCCGACGGCAGCACCACAGCGTCGACGAGATCCGGGCCGGCATCAAGACCCTGCGGCCGCTACGCGGTCGAGCTCCGCTCGAGCCTTGACCCCGACCCGCATCCCGCCATGCCCGCAGCAAGCCGGGCGAGGGCGAGAACAGACACAGACCCCCTTGACACGACCCCGCTCCTACAGGGATGACCTGCGGTTTTGTGCTGGTGTGAGCGGTGTGGCGTGTGTGACGGGTGTGGCCCGAGGGGCTGAGATGGGAGTTTCTCACGCCCACCGTCTCAGTAGGGACCACACCCGCCGATGGCATCTTCTCCGATCATTGCGCCTGCCGCCCAGCTGGGGCGGGCTACCGAACTGGTGGACCTGCTCGCCAGGGTGCCTGACCCGCGTGACCGGCGCGGGGTTCGTTACCCGCTGGCGGGGATGCTGGCGGTCGCGGTCACCGCGGTCCTGGCCGGGGCCCGCTCGTTCGCCGCGATCGGTGACTGGGCTGGGGAGATGACGGGGGAACATCTGAGCCGGCTCGGGATTGGCGCGGCACCGGATGAGTCGACCCTACGCAAGGTGTTCGCCCGCGTGGACGCGGACGCCTTGGACCGGCAGATCGGGGCGTTCGTGTGGACCCGCACCCACCCGGTCGATGATCGGCGGGTCATCGCGATCGACGGCAAGACCGTTCGCGGCGCCCGCACCGGCCGCGGTACCGCGCCGCACCTGGTCGCGGCGCTCGACCACGCCAGCGCCACTGTGCTCGGGCAGCTGGCGGTCACCGCGAAGAGCAACGAGATCCCCGCCGTACGAACACTGTTGGCCTCCTTCGACCTGACCGAGGCCGTAGTGACCGTGGACGCGATGCACACCCAGACCGACACCGCACAGGTGATCATCGAGGCCGGCGGCGACTACGTGTTCACCGTCAAGAACAATCAACCGTCGCTGTACGCCGCCTGCAAGAACCTGCCCTGGACCGAGATTCCCGGCCACAGCCACCTCACGACCGGGCACGGTCGGCGAGCCCGGCGCACCATCAAAGTCGTCCAAGCCCCCGCCTGGGTCCAGTTCCCCGGCGCAGGCCAGATCGCCCAGATCCGGCGCACCGTGACCCGAGCCGGCAAGAAGACCGTCGAGGTCGTGTACGTGATCACCTCCGCCGACCACCAGACGGGCCCACCGGCCACCCTCGCCAGCTGGGTGCAAAGGCACTGGGCCATCGAGAACAAGCTTCACTGGGTCCGTTCTCCGGGGGTCAGCTGCCTGTCGCACGACGTTGCATGAACCGTTGTGCGGGAGGGGTTCTGCGGCGAGTCTCCTGGGGTGTGGTGCTCGTGGCTGGTAGTTGTTCATCCTGTCC
>JAABUS010004668.1_pt1 | contig 19336 bp, 19 predicted proteins | sample 5560161 | NCBI WGS metagenome assembly JAABUS01 (sample SAMN10711885, study PRJNA513376) | rock metagenome | isolation source: Antarctica rocks | place: Antarctica: Victoria Land, Trio Nunatak nord | collected 2016-01-04 | reverse complement strand
GGCCGAGGTCAATCACCACCCACACCAAAAAGATAAATGCTCCGAGCACGGCCGCCGCCGAACCCACCTCCACCGCCGCGGTGATCAGCCGGGTCTCCGGGTCGACGGCCGCGTCCTGCCTGCTGAACTCGTGTGCGAAGTACACACTGAGTACGCCGGCCGTGCAGAGCACGAAGGTGCCGACCGCAAACTTCCACAGCCAGGCCAGCCGCTCGGTGAGCAGGGATCGTGCGTGCATCTTGGGCAGTGGCGGGGACACCAACAGCACCGCCAGCACCGGGCCGGCCGTGGTCGCAGCGACCACTACGCCGAGGACACGTGCCGCGGGGTGCAGGCCCAGCAATTCCAGCGCGAGAAATAGCAGCGCGAGGACGGCCGCGGTGCAGCGTGGGTGGGTGACCCAGCGCCTGGCCCTCATGTCCGGTGATCCTGCCATCGGGCAAGGACCGTCGGTAGCGTTGACCTCATGCCAACCGAAACCCGCCCCACCGCGCTGGTCACCGGCGCCAGCAAAGGAGTCGGCGCGGCGACCGCCCGCGCGCTGAGCGCCACCCACGACGTGCTGCTCGGCGGGCGTGACGCCGCGGCCCTGGACCGTCTCGCCGCCGAGCTGCCCGGTGCACGCCCTTGGAAGGTCGAGATTACCGACGACGCGGCACTCGCCGTGGCGTGCGCGGACATCGAGCGGCTGGAGGTGTTGGTGCATTCCGCAGGCGTCGGCGACATCGGCACCATCGCGGACAGCACAACGCGGCTGTGGCGCACCATCTTTGACATCAACGTGGTGGCGGTCGCCGAGCTCACTCGGCTGTTGCTGCCTGCGCTCCGTACGGCGAGGGGCCACGTAGTGATGATCAACTCCGGTGCGGGCTTCACGGCGCGTCCCGGCTGGGGCGCCTACGCGGCGAGCAAGTTCGCGCTGCGCGCGTTAGCGGACTCCCTGCGCGCGGAGGAGACCGCGCTGCGCGTCACCTCGGTGCACCCCGGGCGCATCGACACCGACATGCAGCGCCGGGTTCGCACAGCTGAGGGCGGCGAGTACGAGGCGGACCAGTACCTCAGCGCCGAGTCCGTCGCCTCCGCGGTGCTGACGGCCGTACGGGCCACGGTCGATGCGCACCTCACCGAGCTGGTCCTGCGTCCCGCCGCGCACTAGAGCACCAGGTTGATCAGCCGCCCGGGCACGAAGATCACCTTGCGCGGCACGCCACCGTCCACCAGTACGGCGATCTTCTCCTCCGCCAGCGCCGCAGCGAGCACCGCGTCCCGGTCGGCGTCCGCCGACATGGTGATCACCGCGCGCACCTTGCCGCCCACCTGCACGGGGTAGTCCAGCGTGTCCGCGGTCAACCAACGCTCTTCGGCCTTAGGGAACGGCCCGTGGGCCAGCGAGCCCCGTCCCTCAGCATGATCGTGGCCCAAGCGCTGCCAGAGCTCCTCGGCAATATGCGGAGCCAGCGGAGCCACCATCAGCACCAACGGTTCGGCCACCGATCGCGGTGCGCCGCCCGGGTAGCTCTTGGTGAGGTGGTTCGTCAGCTCGATCAATTTGGCCGCCGCGGTGTTGTTGCGCAGCGACGTGTAGTCCTCGGTGACGCCCGCGATGGTGCGATTCAGCAGCCGCACGGTGTCCTCGGACGGCGCATCCTCGGACACCCGCACCGCACCAGTCGACTCGTCCACCATCGCCCGCCACAGGCGTTGCAGGAAACGGTGCGCCCCGACGACGTCCTTGGTGGCCCAGGGCCGCGACATGTCCAGCGGCCCCATGGACATCTCGTACACCCGCAGGGTGTCCGCGCCGTAGGCCGCGCACATCTCGTCGGGGGAGACGGAGTTCTTCAGGCTCTTGCCCATCTTCCCGTACTCGCGCGCCACCTCCGCACCGTCGTAGAACCATTTGCCGCCGGATTCGGACACTTCTTCGGCCGGCACGTAGCGTCCGCGGGCGTCTGTATAGGCGTATGCCTGAATATAGCCTTGGTTGTAGAGACGTCGATAAGGTTCTAGCGAGCTGACGTGGCCCAGGTCGTAGAGCACCTTGTGCCAGAAACGGCTGTACAACAGGTGCAGCACGGCGTGCTCCACCCCGCCGACGTACAGGTCCAGGCCACCAGGGTCGTCGGAGCCGTGCAGCTCCGGACGCGGACCCATCCAGTACGCCTCGTTCTCCGGCGCGCAGAAGGTCTCGGTGTTGGTGGGGTCGATGTAGCGCAGCTCGTACCAGGAGCTGCCTGCCCACTGCGGCATCACGTTCGCGTCGCGGCGGTAGTGCCGCAGGCCGTCGCCGAGATCCAGCTCGACGTTCACCCAGTCGGTGGCCTTGGCCAACGGGGGAGAGGGCTCGGAATCCCCGTCCTCGGGGTCGAAGCTGACCGGGGCGTAGTCGTCGACCTCGGGCAGCTCGACGGGAAGCTCGGCATCCGGCAGCGCCAGCGGAAGTCCGCCGCCGTCGAACACGATGGGAAACGGCTCGCCCCAGTACCGCTGGCGGGCGAACAACCAGTCGCGCAGCTTGTACTGCACGGTGCCGCGGCCGAGTTCGCGCTCGACCAGCCACGGGACGATCGCGGCCTTGGCCTCGTGCACGCCCATGCCGTTGAGGAACTCGGAGTTGATGGCTACCCCGTCGCCGGTGAACGCGCCGCCCTCGAAGCCCTCCGGAGGAGCCACCGTGCGCACGATGTCCAACCCGAACGCGGTGGCAAACTCCCAGTCGCGCCCGTCCTGCGCAGGCACGGCCATGATGGCGCCGGTGCCGTACCCCATCAGCACGTAGTCGGCCACGAACACCGGCACCAGGGCGCCGTTCACGGGGTTGGCGGCATACGAGCCGGTGAACACCCCCGTCTTCTCCTTGTTCTCCTGCCGCTCCAAGTCTGTTCTCGACGCGACAGCCTTGCTGTACGCCGCTATTGCCTCTGCCGGCGTCAATGCACCACCCGTCCACCGCGGGTCCACCTCGGCGGGCCATGCGTCGGCCGTGAGCTGCGAGACGAGGGGGTGCTCCGGAGCCAACACCACATAGGTCGCACCGAACAGTGTGTCCGGCCGGGTGGTGAACACCTCGACGTCGGCCCCCTCCGCGCGGAAGGCGACCTGCGCGCCGAAGGAGCGACCGATCCAGTTGCGCTGCATCGTCTTGACTTTTTCCGGCCAGTCCAGCAGCTCCAGGTCGTCGATCAGCCGGTCGTTGTAGGCGGTGATCCGCATCATCCACTGACGCAGCGTCCGCCGGAAGACGGGGAAGTTACCGCGATCGCTGCGGCCGTCGGCGGTGACCTCCTCGTTGGCCAGCACCGTGCCCAGCCCCGGGCACCAGTTCACCGGCGACTCCGACAGGTACACCAGCCGGTGCGAGTCGATCACCGTGCGCCGCTCGGCCGAACTCAACATCGGCCAGTTGCGGCCGTCGGGCAGCTGCCGGGTGCCGTTGATGTACTCCAGCTCCAGCTCGGCGACCGGCCGGGCGCGGTCCTGCGCGGCGTCGTAGTAAGCCCCGTGGATCTGCAGGAAGATCCACTGGGTCCACCGGTAGAACTCCACATCGGTGGTGGCGACGCGCCTGCGCTCGTCGTGGCCCAAGCCGAGGCGGCGGATCTGCGCCAGGTAGCGCTCGATGTTTGCCTCGGTGGTAGACCGCGGATGAGTGCCCGTCTGCACCGCGTATTGCTCCGCCGGCAAGCCAAACGCGTCAAAGCCCATGGTGTGCAGCACGTTTCGCCCGGTCATGCGGTGGTAGCGCGCGTAGACGTCGGTGGCGATGAACCCGAGGGGATGCCCGACGTGCAGACCGGACCCAGAGGGGTAGGGGAACATGTCCTGCACGAACAGCTTGTCGGCCGGTAGCTCGCCCGTCGCCAGGTCACCCACGGGATTGGCGGCCGCGAAGGTGTGCTGCTCGCTCCACCGCTGCTGCCACCGCGCCTCCACCTCACCGGCCAGGGCAGCGGTGTAGCGGTGTGCCGGGACCTGGTCAGACGCTGTGCTCACGGCCTTCAGCCTATCGAGCGCCGCAGGGCGCATGACTGTCACGGTAGCTATGGTCTTCTAGAAATATCTAGAAGAGTGGAGGACCCATGAACGTACCTATGAATCCCGCTTCGGTCAGCGTCACCGAGCTGAACCAGAACACCTCGGCGGTACTCGCGCGGGCCAAGCGCGGTGAGCACGTCACCATCACCGAGCGCGGCAAGGTCATCGCGACCTTGGCCCCGGCCGAGCCGCACCCGCTGGCCCACCTGGTGGCCGAGGGGAGGCTGCACCCGCCGACGCGGATGACGGCGTTCCGCACGGCGGGCGGCTTCTTATGATCTACCTGGACACCTCGGCGCTGCTCTGCCTCGCCCTGCGCAACGACAGAGGTCTGACGCTGGGTGAGTGGCTGCGCCCGCGGATCAACGACGTCCTGCTGACCTCGGTGATCAGCGAGGTCACGCTGACCAGGCTCGTCCGGTGGGAGCATCCCGAGCACCTGGCGGAGGTCGCACTCACGCTGGCCAAAATCAGTACCTATGAGGTGGATCACCTGGTGCGCAAGGTGGCCTCGGTCATCGACGCGGACCTGGCCGCGGCGTTACACGTGGCCACGGCCACCATCGTGCTCGGCGAGCAGTGCCAGGCCTTCATCACCTACGACGAAGCGACCAGCAAAGCCGCCACGAAGCATCACTTGCCGGTGCTCGCCCCTGCCCCCTGAAACAGCCCGACCCGTTCCAGCCGGCGCGCCCGCTGGGCCACCGGATCCGGAACCGGCACCGCCGCGAGCAGCCGCTTGGTGTACTCCTTGCGCGGCGCCCGCAGGATCTCCTCCCGCGGACCCTGCTCCACGAGCACCCCGTTGTGCATCACCGCCACCTGCCCAGCGAGCTGATCCACCACGGCCAGGTCGTGACTGATGAACAGGCACGCGAACTGCAGCTCGGCCTGCAGCTCGGTGAACAGCTCCAGCACAGTGGCCTGCACCGACACGTCCAGGGCACTGGTCGGTTCGTCGGCCACCAACAGATCGGGCCGCAACGCCAACGCCCGCGCCAGGCTCGCCCGTTGGCGTTGCCCTCCGGAAAGCTCGTGCGGGTAGCGACGGCTCACCGCGGTGGGCAGCTGCACCCAGGTCAACAGCTCATCGACCCGCTCCCGGTAGGCGGCACCGGTCACCACCTTGTGCACCTTCAGCGGCTCACCCACGCAATCGCCGACGCTCAGGCGCGGGTTCAGCGAGGATGCGGGGTCTTGGAACACAAAGCCGAACCGGCGGCGCAACGGGCGCAGCTGACGCTCCTTCAGCCCGGCCAGGTCCTGGCCCAGCACCCTGATGCTGCCCGAGGTGGGCTTCTGCAGCGCGGCGACGCAGCGACCAATGGTGGTCTTGCCCGAGCCCGATTCGCCGACCAACCCCAGGGTGGCGCCGCGGGCGATCTCCAGGCTGACCCCATCCACCGCGCGCACCCCGGGCCGGCCCAGCGCACCGGGGAACTGCACGACGAGGTCCCGCACGTCGAGCACCGGTTCGTCCTCCGACGCGACGACCACGGCTCGCTCGCGGACGATGGCACTGCCCAGGTGCGGCACCGCGGCAAGCAGCTTGCGGGTGTACGCCTCGCGGGGGTGCGCGAACAGCTCGTGCACCTCGGCTTCCTCCACCACCTCGCCCTGATACATCACCACCACGCGGTCCGCGAGGTCGGCGACGACGCCCATGTTGTGGGTGATCAGCACGATCGCGGTGCCCAGGCGGTCGCGGAGGTCGCGCAGCAGTTCCAGGATCTCCGCTTGCACGGTGACGTCCAGCGCAGTGGTCGGCTCGTCGGCGATGATCACCTTGGGGTCGCACGCGATGGCGATGGCGATGACCACGCGCTGCTTCTGCCCACCGGAGAGCTGATGCGGGTAGTAGTGCACGCGGTCGGCCGGGTCGGGCATGCCCACCAGGCTCAGCAGCTCCACCGCGCGGGCCATCGCGGCTTTCTTGCGCATCTTCTGGTGCGCGCGCAAGGCTTCGCTGATCTGGTAGCCGGCGGTGAACAAGGGGTCCAACGCGGTGCCCGGTTCCTGGAACACCATGGCCACGTCGGCACCCCGGATGGCGCTGAACTGCTTGTCGCTCAAGCCGTTGACGTCGCGCCCGGCCACCTCGACCACGCCGCGCACCCGCGCGCTCGCCGGCAGCAGCCCCATCGCGGTGCGGGCACTCACGGACTTGCCGGAGCCGGACTCGCCGACGATGGCCAACACCTCACCGGGGCCCACCGCGAAGGAGACGTCGCGCACGGCGTCCACCCGTCCGGCGTCGGTGGAGAACACCACGGACAGCTTGCTGACGGACAGCGCCGGACTACTCATGCTTCTGCTCCTGGACGGCGGCGGGTGCGCAGCAATGGGTTCAGCGACTCGTCCAGGCTCTCGCCCACCAAGGTCATGCCCAACACCACCAGCACGATCGCGGTACCGGGGTAGATGGACGTCCACCAGATGTCGTTGGAGATGTCGGGTAGCGCCTTGTTCAGGTCGTAGCCCCACTCCGCGGCCGAAGTGGGCTCGATGCCGAACTCGAGGAAGCCGAGCCCGGCCAGCGTCAGGATCGCCTCCGAGCCGTTGAGCGTCACGATGACCGGCAGGGAACGGGTGACGTTGGCGAAGATGTGCCGGAACAGGATCCGCGCGGTGGACGCACCGGTCACCCGGGCGGCGTCCACGTAGGGCTCCTGCTTGACGGCCACCGTCTCGTTGCGCACCACCCGGAAGTACTGCGGGATGAACACCACGGTGATGGCGATGGACGCGGACAAGATGCCGCCGAAGGCGCTGGACTGTCCGCCGGCGACCACGATGGAGACGATGATGGCCAGCAGCAGGGACGGGAACGCGTAAATGGCGTCCATGAACACCACCAGGATCCGGTCGATCCACCGCCCGATGTAGCCGGACACCAGGCCGAGCACCACACCGACGATGGCGGAGGCGAACAGCGACAGCGCGATGACCTCCAGTGCCGTGCGGGCCCCGAAGATCACCCGCGACAGCACGTCCTCGCCGCGCACCGAGGTACCGAACCAGTGCGCACCCGACGGCGCCTCCTGCCGCACGAACGCCACGCCGCCGGAGCTGTTCTGGGAGTAGCCGTACGGCGCGATCCATGGCGCGAACACCGCCACCACAATGAACAGCGCGATGAGCACCAGCCCGAACACCAGGATCGCTCGCTGCAGCCCGGCGCTGGCGGTGAGCACCCCGAACACCCGACGCCATCCGCGACGTTCAGCGACCGGCGCATGGGTCATAACGGTCGCCATCAGAACTTCACCCGCGGGTCCACCAGGGCAACCACCACGTCGATGAGGAAGCTGATGACGGCCACCACCACCGCCAGCACGGTGACGATGCCCTGCACCGCGATGAAGTCCCGTGCTTCCAGGTACTGGGTCAACTGGTAGCCGATACCCTTCCACTCGAAGGTGGTCTCGGTGAGCACCGCCCCACCGAGCAGCAGCGCGATCTGCAGCCCCATCACGGTGACTACCGGGATCAGCGCATTGCGGAAGGCGTGCCGCCCGGTGACCGTGCGCGCGCGCAAACCCCGGGCCCGCGCCGCCTCCACGTAGCCCTTGCCCAGGGTCTGGATGAGGTTGATGCGCACCAGCCGCAGGAACACCCCCGCGGTGAGCAGCCCCAGCGCCAGTCCGGGCAGCACCGCGTGCTTGAGCACGTCGATCAGGTAGGAGTTGTCGCCGTAAAGGATGGCGTCGATCACCAGGATGTTGGTCTTGGGTGAGACGTTCTGCAGGGCGAGCTCGGTCCCGGCGCTGGCTCGTCCGGCCACCGGTAACCAGCCCAGCTTCACCGCGAACAGCAGCTTGAGCAGCATGCCGACGAAGAACACCGGCGCCGCGTAGGTGAGGATCGCGGCGAAGCGCAGCACCACATCGCTCACCCGGTCGCGGTGCGTGGCGGCGTAGCGCCCCAGCGGGATGGCGACGATGAACGCCACCAGCAGCGCCCAGAAGCTCAGCTCCAACGTGGCTGCCCCGTTGACGATCACCACGTCGGAGATGGGCCGCGAGTCGGTGAAAGACTTACCGAAGTCTCCGCGCAGCAAGGCGGTCAGGTACTCCCAGTACTGCGTCAGGATGGGCCGGTCGAGTCCGGCGGCGGCCTTGCGCTCAGCGATCTGGGCGGGGTTGAGCCGTCCGCCCTGCGCCGCCGTCACCGGGTCGCCCACCACCCGCATCAGGAAGAACACCACTGTCACCAGTATCAGTACGGTCGGGATGATGAGGACCAGCCGCACCAGCAGGTAGCGCGCGAGCGCACTCCGCTGGCTGCGCCCGCCCCCTTTACCGGGCGCGACAGCACCCGCCGGCCCGGGAAGCGGATCGATCCCGGCCAGTTCCGCTGACGTCACCGGGTCAGCTCTTGGTGAGCGTGCCGAACCGGAACTTGAACGAGGCGTCCAACGTCTCGTCGACCCCGTTGACGTTCTTGCCGGCCACCACCACCTGGGTCCCCTCCAACAGCGGCAGGATCGGCAGGTACTGGGTGGCGATCTCGGTCTGGATCTGCTTGATGAGTGCGGTGCGCTTGGCGGCGTCCGGCTCGGTCGCCTCGGCGCTCAACTGGGCCTGCACGCCGGGGTTGTCGAAGTGCGACTGCAAGAAGTTGTCCTTGCCGAAGAACGGGGTGAGGTAGTTGTCGGCGTCGGGGAAGTCGGGGAACCAGCCGAGCTGGTACACGGGGTAGGCGTCCTTGACCCGCTGCTTGCTGTAGGTCGTGTACTCGGTCGACTGCAGGTTTACCTTGAACAACCCGGTCGACTCCAGCTGGCTCTTGATGGCCGCGTATTCCTCGCCCGAGGTGGAGCCGTAGTGGTCGGGTGCGTACTGGATGTCGACGGTGACCGGGGTGGTGACGCCGGCATCGGTGAGGAACTTGGTGGCCTCGGCCTTGTCCGGCTTGGCGCCGTAGGTGTCCTTGAACGCGGGCGTCGAACCGTTCACCGTGGAGGGGACCGCGGAGTAGGCGGGGGCGTAGGTGCCCTTGTAGACGCTACTGGCCAGGGCGTCGCGGTCCACCGAGGACGCCATGGCCTTGCGCACGGCCAGCTTCTGTTCGGGAGTGTTGCCCGGCATGGTGTTGAGGTTGAACACGATGTAGCGCAGCTCGCCGCCGGGCCCGTGGTGCACCGTGACGTTGTTGGACTTTTCAAGGCTGTCCACGTCGGTCGGGGTCAGCGAGCGGTAGGCGACGTCGATCGAGTTCTGCTGCACGTCGAGCTTGAGGTTGTCCGAGCTGGCGTAGTAGCGCAGCGAGACGTCCGCGGTCTTGGGCTTGCCCAGCGCGCCGTTGTAGTCCGGGTCGGCCTTGAAGTTGACCAGCTGATTCTTGGTGTAGCTCGTGATGGTGTACGGCCCGGAGAAGGCCTTGGCGTCGACGATGGCGTTGTCGTCCATCACCTTGTCCGCGGGGAACACCTGCTCGTCCACGATGGGGCCGGCGTTGGTGGCCAGGATCTGCGGGAAGGTCTGGTCGTTGGGTTGCTTCAGGGTGAAGTTGACGACGGTGTCGCTGGCGGCGGCCGCGTTGTCCAGGTTGCCCAGCAGCGAGGCGGGGCCATTGGGGTCGTTGATCTTCAGCACGCGGTTCAGGGAAAACGCGGCGCTTTTGGCCGTGAGGGGATGGCCGTCGGCGAATTTAAGCCCGCTCTTGATGGTGCAGGTGTAGACCGTGGGCTTGCTGAACTCGCAGCTCTGCGCGGCGTCGGGCTTGAGGTCGGAGCTGCCGGGCGCGAAGTTCATCAGGAACTGATAGCTCTGGTTCATCAGCGCGAACGAGCCGTTGTCGTATGCGCCGGCGGGATCGAGCGAAGTGACCTTGTCGGTGGTACCCACAACGAGAGGTTTGGTTCCGTTCGCTCCCGCCGCCCCGTTGTCGGTACGGCCGGAACCGCAAGCGGCGAGCAGCAGGGTGGCGACACACAGGGTGGCGACTGCCCCCGAGGTGGTCGTCGCTCGGGTGGTTCGCACTCGTATCCGCATGGGTAGCTCGGCTTCCTGGTCGGGGACGGCTGAACCCGCCGCCCTGTGGGGCGATGGGGTGCGGCAGCACTCTAACCCGCAGAGTGATCTAGAGCACTCTGCGGCGCCGTAGTCACCGAGCGACAAATGTTGTGCATCGGTGACCTCGTATCCTGATGGAGTGTCCGCTGCCGCCCAGACCGCCGTCGCGATCGTGTTGCTGCTCGCCGGGGCAGCGCTGCTGGTGGTGGCCTGCCTCGGTGCGTCGAGGCGCTTGAAGCGCAATCGCTTCGCCGGTGTGCGAAGCCCGGCAACAATGGCCAGTGCCGAAGCATTCGCACTCGGCAACCGGGTCGCCGCACCGCCGATGCTCGGTGCCGCGCTGCTCCTGCTGCTGGCCGGCGGCGCGTTCTTCGCCCTGGCGGGTGCGGCCAAGCCGGTTGTCATCGTGCTCGGCCTGTTGGGTGCCGCTGTGCTCATGGTGGTCGGCGGCCTGCTGGGCAACCGGGCCGCGTCCGGCTGCGCGACGGAACGTTGTGTGGACTGCACCGGTTGCGCGCTGATGGAATCCCGCAGCTGATGGCCACCACCGTGCTCGTACCGAGTACCCGTGGCGTCGACGCGCTCGCCGATCTACCCGAGGTGCGCGCCGTCCGCTTCGTCCCGACCGAAATCCCGGAGACCGGACACGACGCCGGGGTGATGGTGGTCCGCAGCTCCGACGTGGACGCCCAGCTCGCGCTGATGGCCCAACTGCCTCAGCTGAGCCTGGTGCAGACCCTGAGCGCGGGCATCGACCACTGGGAGGGGCGCCTGCCCGAGGGTGTGGCGCTGTCCAACGCCCGCGGCGCGCACGGGGCCTCGACTGCCGAGTGGGCGGTGAGCGCCTTGCTCGCCGTGTACCGGGAGCTGCGCGAGTTCTCCGTCGAACAGGCCCGCCACGTCTGGAACTCCCATCGCACCGACACCATGGTGGGCAAGCGAGTCCTGGTGCTCGGCGCCGGCGACCTCGGCACGCACGTCCGTCGGCGCCTGGAGGCATTCGGCGCCGAGGCCACCATGGTCGGTCGCCGCGCACGCCAAGGAGTGCGGGCGATGGCAGAGGTCGCCGACCTGCTGCCCGAGCATGACGCCGTTGTCCTGGTACTGCCGCTCACCGAGGACACCCGCGGCAGCGTGGACGCCGCGTTCCTGGCTCGGATGTCCGATAACGCGGTGCTGGTCAACGCCGCACGCGGCGAGGTGGTCGATACCGCCGCGTTGCTCAGCGAGCTGCAGCGCGGACGACTGCGGGCGGCGTTGGACGTCACCGACCCCGAGCCTCTCCCGGTCGATCATCCCCTGTGGACCGCTCCCGGAGTGCTGATCACTCCGCACGTCGCCGGCAGCACCTTCGGCGACGAAGACCGGGCCTGGCGGATGGCGCGCGAGCAGATCATCGCGCACCTCGCCGGTCGCACGCCGGCCAATCTCGTTGGCTGAGTGGGGTTGGCAGCCCACTCACAGTTCGTCCCCAGATTGAACCCAGGGCCGGGGTATGTTATGGCGTAATGGTTGTACATCACGCGCCCCCCGCAGGACTTCGTGGGCGCAGTCTCGGGATTCTGTACGCGCTGCCCAAGCTGGGTCGACGAACGCCACTCACCACGATCTACCTCGCGGCGCTGGCCGTGGTGGGCTCACTACTCGGATCACTCGGCACCCACTGGCAGGCGGTCGTCGTCGCCAAGGCGAGCACCAACCTGCACAACCTCGGCCAGTGGCACTTCTCTACGCTCGCCACCAGCGCCTTTGTCATCGACGAGGGACCGGTGTGGTTCACCTGTCTGGGCGTGGGCTGCACCCTGGCCGTAGCGGAACTGGCCTGGGGCGGACGCCGCATGTTCACCACGTTCGTACTGGGACACCTGGGCGCTACCGCGGTGGTGGCCGGTGGACTCTGGGTGGGCATTCGCAGCGGATGGCTGCCGGTCACCTGGGAGCTCGCCTCGGACGTGGGCGTCAGCTACGGCGTGGTGGCCGTGCTCAGCGGTCTCGCCTTCAGCGTGCCGCGCGGCTGGCGGCTGGCCTGGTCTGCGGTGTGGATCGCGCTGGCCGCGCAGTCGGTGCTCAGTGAACGCAGTTTCACCTCCGTCGGCCACTGTGTGGCGATCCTGCTCGGGCTGGCCGTCGCGTGGTTGGCGCTGCGCCACCGCGGTGGCGAATCCGCAGCCACCTTCCGCTCACCGCTGGCCCTCGCGCTGCTGGTGGGTGCGGCGCTGTTCGGGCTGTGCATCGTCGGCTGGGGCGAATCGGGGTGGTGGTCGGCACCGGTGGTGGCTGTGGTCGTCGTCCTCGCGGTCAAGGTTCGCCCTCTCCCCGCGGGGCTGCTGCACGTCAGTTGCGGTCCACGTCCACTGGATGCGTCGCCAACATCGCCAGCGGCATCGGCTGACGCCGCAGCACCCGGGCCCACACGTCCACCCGTCCCGGCATGACCACATCGCTCGGCAGCGACGGCAGCACCAGCCAGTCCGCCCGGCCCAGCTCAGCGTCCAACTGGCCAGCCGACCAACCCGCGTAGCCGACGAACACCCGAACCCCGCCGAGCAACGGCATCACGTCGTCAGGGTTGGCGTCCAGGTCGACCATGACCACCCTGCCCTCCACCGGCCGTAGTCCGGGCACGCGATCCGCGTCGACGCCGGGTTGCAGCACTCCGAGGCACAGGGCGGAGTCACGCTTGACGGGACCGCCGACGAACAGCGCCTGCGGCCGAACCGCGTGCGGTGCCCACGAGGGGAGCACGTTCTGCACAGCGGTGTCGCTCGGACGGTTGAGCACGACGCCCAGACTGCCCTCGCCGTTGTGTTCGATGAGGTAGATGACGGTGCGGCGGAAGGTCGGCTCGACCAACTCCGTGGACGACACCAACAGCGCGCCTGCGCGTACGTCCGGAGAAGCCACCCCGTGATCCTGCCACCGCGGGCGGATCGCTGCGTATTCTCGGGCGCATGACAGTGCGCGGGCGGTGTCACGCCGTCCGCGCCACTCTGTCGACCAGCCCGGGACTTGGCCGGCTGGTGGCCACGCGCTTCGCCGCGCAGTGGGGTGACGGGCTGTTCCAGGCGGCGCTGGGCAGTGCGGTGCTGTTCAACCCCGAACGCCAGGCCGACCCCGCCGCCGTGGCTGCCGGTCTCGCAGTGCTGTTACTGCCCTACTCGCTCATCGGTCCCTTCGCCGGGTCCCTGCTCGACCGCTGGTCGCGCAGCCGGGTGCTGGTGTGGGCCAACGCGCTGCGGGCCGTGCTGATCATGGCGGTCGCCGTGGCAATGGTTAGCGGGGTGCACGGCGCGGGCCTGTACGTAGGTGCGCTCGCGGTGACCGCCGTCAGCCGCTTTGTGCTCTCCGGTCTCTCCGCAGCGCTGCCGCACGTCACCACCGAACGACGGGTGGTTGCGGTGAACGCCGCGCTGACCACGGCGGGGGCCATGGTCGCGGTCGTCGGCGCGGGCTGCGCGGTCGGTGTGCGGGCCGTAGTGGGCGCTGGTGACGCGGGTTCCGCGCTGACCACCGCCGTCGCCGCATTGGGCTCGTTGGGCGCAGCGCTGGTGGCGTTGAGCTTCTCGCGACTGCAGCTCGGTCCGGACGGCGCGAACCACGCCGATGCGGTCCACGTCGTCGCCGCCGGACTGGTGCGCGGCGCGCGGGCGGCGTGGCAGGCACCGCGCGTGGCGGCGGCGCTGGTCGCGCTGGGTGCGCACCGTATCGCCTTCGGCATCAACACCTTGCTCATCCTGCTGCTCGTGCGCTACTCCTTCACCGGGGTGGCTGGGCTGCGCGGCGCGCTCGCGGGACTGTCCCAGGTCGTGGCGGTCACCGCGCTCGGATTGCTCCTGGCCGCGGTGCTCACGCCGCTGATCGTTTCCCGAATTGGCAAGCGGCGCGCCATCACCGCGGCCCTGATCGTCGCCTTGCTGACGCAGGTGACGCTGGTGCCGACCCTGTCACAGCTGCCGATCTTGCTCGCCGCCTTCGTGCTGAGCGTGGCGGGCCAGGTGGTGAAGCTCAGTGCTGACGCGGCGATGCAGCTGGAGGTGGACGACGCCCACCGCGGGCAGGTGTTCGCCCTGCAGGACGCGATGTTCAACGTGGGCTACGTGGCAGCGATTGCGGCGGCGGCCACGGTGGTCGCTCCGGACGGTCGATCACCGGCGCTGGTCTTCGTCGCGGCCGCGGTCTACGGACTCGGGTTGGTGGCACACCTCGCGGTCAGCCGACGTTCGCCACGTACTCCCGCAATGCCGCCAGATCGAGCGCCCACCCGGAGGGCGGCTGAGCGCCGGTGTGGCTGACCTGGACCTGCGTGGCGGCGGGGGACTCCTGTCGCAGATCGACGGTGGTCGTCGTGCCGTCCCGCCACTGCACCCGAAACAGCTGAGGCGGAAGATACTCGGCAACTCGGCCGGCACCGGCAAGGTCGCCCCGCTCGGCGGTGAGATGCCCGAACTGCCCGCCACTCTCCTTGTCGAGGTCTACCGCCTGCCACCATTCCGCGCGCTTCCTGGCGTCGGTGATGGCCCGCCATACTCGTTCGCGGGGAGCCTGGATGTCGCACGTCTGGGTATGGAGTGGGGTGATCGCGGGCGTGGCGTCACGGATGCGCTCCAGGTCGTCCATCGAGACCAGCGCCGCGGCGGGCTTGCCGTGCTTGGTGAGCACGATTCGCGCGCCACCATAAGTCACCCGTCCAACCAGATCGGCCAGCTGAGTCAGCGCCTGAGCCAGACCAAGCTCATCATCCATGCGCAGATCGTATCTTTCGTTATTTACGACAATCTGCCGACCGCGTGCTTGTATGCCTATACGCGACCGGCCCCTCTCAGGCAGCTTTGCCTCGGTAGTCGCAGCACCCGCGGCCCTCCGACGGCGCAGTGGGCACCGGTTACGACTTCGGCACGGTAATCCCACGATATCGGGGCGGATCTACTTGGCGCCGGTGGTGGAGCTCGACAACGAACGCGGGTCGCGCGGTCCCCACCGACCGTGCAGAGTGGCCGCAGCTTTGGTACCCACCGTGTTCGGCAGCCTGCTGTTTCCGCGTTACGGTTTGACGGTCACATTCATCATTACGGGAGCCCTGCTGGTCTTGGCAGCAATCTTCATGATGGTGGCCACCCCGGAGACCCGCGGCAAGCTGCTGGACGACGAAGCTCTGTCAGTAGCCGGCTGAGCTCCCAACGCAGGCCGTCGACGATGACGGCCTGCGTTGGTCTCCCTCTCGACGGGTAGTGCGAGAGCGAGCACCATAGGGCCATGAGCGACATCGACATCACCGCGCGTCCCGTCTCGGCCATGCCCCAGCCGCCGACCTTCGACACCGTCGAACAGGAACGCCAGCACCGCAAGCAGCGCCTGGCCGCCGGATTCCGGCTGTTCAGCCAGTGCGGGTTCGACGAGGGGGTGGCCGGGCACATCACCGCCCGCGACCCCGAGCATCCCGACCACTTCTGGGTTAACCCCTTCGGCATGCACTTCAGCCAGATCAAGGCCAGCGACCTGATCCTGGTGAACCACGAGGGCGACGTCGTCCACGGCAGCCGCCCCGTCAACCGCGCCGCCTTCGTCATCCACTCGCAGGTGCATGCCGCCCGGCCCGACGCTGTCGCCGCCGCGCACTCGCACTCGGTGCACGGCAAGGCCCTGTCCAGCCTGCGCATCCCGCTAGAGCCACTGACCCAGGACGCGTGCGCCTTCTACGACGACCACGCCGTGTTCACCGACTACACCGGGGTGGTGTGGGAGCTGGACGAGGGCCGGCGAATCGCCAGCGCGCTCGGTGGCAACAAGGCCGCGATCCTGGCCAACCACGGCCTGCTCACCGTCGGGCAGACCGTGGACTCCGCCGTCTGGTGGTTCATCACCATGGAGCGCTCCGCGCAGGCCCAGTTGCTGGCCATGGCCGCAGGCACCCCTGAACCGCTCGACGCGGCCATCGCCAAGCTCACCTACGACCAGGTGGGCCTGGAGTACTCCGGCTGGTTCCAGGCGCAGCCGCTGTTCGACCGGATCCTCGCCGCCCAGCCGGACCTGCTCGGGTGAACGTCACTGAGACCGACTTCGACAGCCACGGGGTGCGCTGCGGCGCCACACATCTCCTGGCGACCAGCGACGCGCTGACCACTCAGCACGGCCGCCCCTGCGTGGTGATGGGCCACGGGTTCGGCGCCACCCGCGACGCCGGGTTGATGCCATTCGCGGAGCGTTTCGCTGGGGCCGGCACGGACGTGCTGCTGTTCGACTATCGCGGCTACGGCACCTCCGACGGCACTCCGCGGCAGAATGTCGCCCACCGCCGTCACCGGCAGGACTACCACGCCGCGCTGCGGGCCGCGCGTGCGTTGGACGGTGTGGACTCGCATCGGGTGGCGTTGTGGGGCAGCTCCTACTCCGGCGGCCATGTCGTCGCCGTGGGGGCAGAAGACGCCACGGTGGCGGCGGTCATCTCTCAGGGCGCGGCCATGGACGGTGCGGCCGCGTTGGCGATGATGCTGCGAACCGCGGGCCCGGTGCAGGTCGCCAAGCTCACCGGGCACGCTGCGCGACGCCGCGGGCGCACTGCTGGGTCGTGCTCCGCACCAGGTCGCCGTAGTGGGTCCGCCCGGCTCGTTGGCCGCCATCACGGCGCCCGGCGCCGAGGTGGGCTACCAGTCGATCATGGGACCGACGTTCCGCAACGAGATGTGCGCCCGCGGGATCCTGGGTATTGCGCTGAACCGGCCGGTCACCTCCGCCACAAAGCTGCGCTGCCCGCTGCTGCTGGTGATGGCGACCGAGGACAACGTCGCCCCACCGTCGGCCGTTCGCGCAGTGGGTGAAAAAGCAGGAGGGAACACCGAGCTACTCGAGCTGGGGTGCGGTCACTTCGACATCTACACCGGCGCGATGTTCGAGCAGTCCGTGTCCGCGCAGGTCGACTTCCTCACCCGTCGGTTGTCCGGGTGAGGAAGTCGAACGGTCAGGCGGGGCAGCAGCAGCTGCACGATCGGCCCGATCAGCAACGCGTAGGCAACGGTGCCCGCACCCACCACCCCGCCGAGTAGCCAGCCCACCAGCACCACGGTCAGCTCGATCGAGGTGCGCACCAAACGGATGCTCAAGCCGGTCCGGCGCGCCAAGCCGGTCATCAGGCCGTCCCGTGGCCCAGGGCCGAGTTGGCTGCCGATATAGAGTGCACTGGCAAACCCGTTCAGCGCGATGCCGCCCAGCTGCATGGCAATTCGTCCGACAAGCGGGCCAGGGGTCACCAGCACCGCCAACGTCAGGTCGGCGGCCACACCGATGAGCACCGCGTTGGCCACCGTGCCCAGCCCGGGCCACTGGAGCAGCGGTATCCACGCCAGCAGCACCGCCACGCCGGTCAGAATCACCACGGTGCCGATGCTGAGGGAGAGGTGGGCGGCCACGCCGTAGTGGAAGACGTCCCACGGGTCCTGCCCCAGCTGGCCGCGGATCATCATGGCCATCGAGGCGCCGTAGAGCATGAGCCCCACGACCAGCTGCGTCAGCCGGCGGGGCAGGCGCCCAGCGCGCAGCTGCTGACGCGGGCTGAGGGGTAGCAGGGGGACGGAACGCGAACGCATAAGCATTGTCTACAGCCTGGTCGGCGGCGGCAGGTGCGCCGTACCGGGAAGCATGTTCAGCGCGCGCAGCGCCGTACCAACCTCCGCGATGTCGTCGCCTGTGTTGCGCGGCACAAGCTCAGCCGAGCCGAGCCACCACACCTAGGTAGCGCGCGCCGAGCAGACGCGGGATCGCGGCGATCGCCCACGCGTCCGGGCCGACCAGGATGCGGGGCTTGTCGCGCTCGAGCCCGCGCAGGATGGTGCGGGCGGCCTTCGCCGGGGTGGTGACAGCCACCTTGTCGAAGGCCGCGACCGCCTCCGCACGGTTCTGCGAGCTCGGGATGCGCGCGTTGCGGGTGATGTTGGTCTTGATGCCGCCGGGATGGACCAGGCTCACGGCCACCGGTACCTTGTCCGCGGCGAGCTCCATCCGCAGCGCCTCGGTGAACCCGCGGATGGCGAACTTCGACGCGTTGTAGGCCGACTGCCCGGGAAACGCGATCAAACCGAACACGCTGGAGACGTTGGCCAGCTGGCCACTACTGGCGGCCAGGTGCGGCAGAAACGCCTGGGTGCCGTGCACCATGCCCCAGTAGTTGATGCCCATGATCCAGCGGTGGTCGGTGTCGGTGAGCTCGCTGACCCGCCCGTTCACCGACACACCCGCATTGTTGATCACCAGATCGACGGTCCCGAACTCCGCCACGACATCATCGGCGTGCGCGAACATGGCGGTCCGCTCGGCCACGTCGAGGCGCCAGGACGTCGCCACGGCACCCCGCGTGCGGCACTGGGCGGCAGTCGCTGCGGCGGCTTCGGCATTGACGTCGCTCAGGGCGAGCCGAGCGCCCCGACCGGCGAGGTTCAGCGCCAGCTCCCGGCCGATGCCCGAGCCGGCTCCGGTCACCACCGCGGTCTTTCCTGCGTAGGCGCGGCTCACCGATGCATCCCCACGTCGCTCCGCTCGCTCACCGGGTGCGCCGGATAAGACCGCCCTTGGACGGCGCCATCGTGACGTGCGCACGCTTCTGGGACTCGGCCTCGTCCCCGACGTGCTCGAAGTCAATCGCGTCGAGGATTGTCCGCAGTGCCACGTTCATCTCCTTCAGCGCGAACATCGCGCCGATGCAGCGTCGCTTGCCGCCGCCGAAGGGGATGTACTCCGTCAGCGAGGGCTTCCCGTCCAGGAAGCGCTCGGGGCGGAAGGTCTCCGGATCGCCCCAGATGCGGGGGTCGTTGTGGATGGCCTCGAGCTGCGGGTTCAACATCGCGTTCTTCTTGAAGTCGAACCCGCCCAAGGTCATCGGACGGCTCAGCTTGCGGCCGACGCCGGGCAGCACGGTCCGCATCCGCAAGGTCTCGGTGACCACCGCGTCGAGGTACTCGTCGCTGTTGCGCGCCTTCTCCCGGCTCTCGGGGTGCCTCGACAGCAGCTCCATCGCCCAGGCCAACGAGGTGGTCGTGGTCTCGTGACCGGCCCCCAACAACGACATCAGCTGGTTGCGCATCCACTCGTTGTCCTCGCCGGAGCTACGCACCAACAACGACAACGTGTCGGTCCGTTCCGCGAGATCCGGAACCGTGCGGCGCTGCTTGATGAACTCGTCCAGCAGCACGTTGGTCTGCTTGATCAGCTGGTCGAAGGAGCGCCACGGACGGAAGCGGCCCAGCTTCGGAAAGACCATCCAGCTGGTGCTGACGAGCGTGAACTTGGACGCCTTG
>JAABUS010004667.1_pt1 | contig 19337 bp, 20 predicted proteins | sample 5560161 | NCBI WGS metagenome assembly JAABUS01 (sample SAMN10711885, study PRJNA513376) | rock metagenome | isolation source: Antarctica rocks | place: Antarctica: Victoria Land, Trio Nunatak nord | collected 2016-01-04 | reverse complement strand
CTATCCTCTATGTAGCTATCTGTATCGCCTCGCACCACGCACATAAAATGAAAGGGAATGTCATCGATCGCGTATACTTCTCAATGCATTACGCGGACAAGCTTCCATGAGACCGTGGGCAGCAACCTACAAGTAGGAAGCCCTTGGACACTCCGGTGACACTTCCGCTTGCGTGATAGATAATAGTAACGCCTGAACATAGGAAACCTCCCGTTATGCTGTCGTCCGCAAAATCGCTTTTGTCGTGGAGTATATGCGCCTAATCCTCGTCGGAGAAGACCTCGATTCCTGCCTTACGCTTAGCCATACGATCCTTCTTCTTTTTTCTCAATTCTGCGCTGCTCAATTTGGCTTTCTTTTTGGTGGAGTCGATCTTGTTGCCCATGGCGTCGAAGCGTTCTTCTTCTTCGCCATCTTCCTTCAAGCTATCGTAAAGAGTCAGTGATGCTCTTTCAAAAAGTCATTGAGTTGCGAGATCTAAAAGTGACATACCGTGGTCCTGAGCCTTGCCCACTGACCCAGTTGTGTCCAGAGGGCGTCATCCGGCCATCCATAACTGCCCACACCTCCTCCGTCAAATTTTGAGTGAACTCAGCAGAGTGAGTGATGATGATAACACCACCTTCGAATGCCTTGAGAGCCTTTGACAGAGCACCGAGCGAGTCACGATCGAGGTAGTTAGTAGGCTCATCCAAAACAATCAAGTGAGGTCGCTGCCACGAACAAGCAGCAAGCACCACCTTGACACGCTGGCCTCCAGACAGACCGCGCATACGTGAGTGAGAGACAAGCTCAGCGTCAAGGCCAAAGTTGGCGCAATGCTGCTCGATCTCCTTTCGGACTAAGGGACGGAATTGTCCGCTGGCCAAAGCTTCCTTCTGGTCGACTTCGGCAACCATCTTGGAGTGGGAGACAAGGATTTCGGAACGTGGAATCCAGGCGTTATCGGCAGTCATCATGGGCGTCCACTTCTCGTTCTTCAGGCCAACGTTCTCACCGAGCTTGAAAGCGCACTCGTACTCGTAAGAGTTCTTGAACTTTCTCCGGGAATGGATGCTGATGACACGACGCTGAGTACCATCGATCTTGTATATCTTGTCCATAGCCTTCTCGTCTTCGTCGGTAACGATCTTGTTGGCGCGGTCCATGGTCTCGCGATCCTCGCCTGTTTGGAAACGCCATTGAATGTACTCTGATGGCGTCAGATCCAAGTGGTGGTCAATGTGGGCAAAGGCGTGCTGCTTGATGTAGGCGATACGGATGTTCTCGTGGGTGTAGACGTCCCCAATGGTTGGGATAAGTTCGCCAGTGAGGACGTTGATCAAAGTGGATTTACCAGCACCGTTGGGACCAATGACGGCGATACGCGAACCGAGAGAACACTGGAAAGTGATATCCTGGATCTGAGGTTTGGGGGTACCTGGGTATTGGAAGGTCATATTGTTGACACGAACAATGGCCTTTGCCTTGGTCTTGACACCCTCGAGGTAACCGGGCTCTGGGAACTTGAATTCCATCTCGGAAGCGCTGAGCTCGTAGTAAGAGCGTGCAGATGGGACCTTCTTGACGAACTCTTGTAGGTTGCCGCGGTATCTCCTCAGCTTGAAGCGCTCGTAGTAGATGACATGCTGGATGACATTGTTCAAGAACTTGCTGTCGTGCGAGACAATGATCGAAGTGCAGGGAGAGTTGGTGAGGTATTCCTCGATCCATTTGACGTTCTTGACGTCCAAATGATTGGTGGGTTCATCGAGCAGAAGAATATCAGGATCCTCGAATACAGCACGGCAAAGAGCCAGCTTCATCTTCCATCCACCGGATAGAGCAGTGATGGGACCTTCGAACTGCTCTTTGAAGAAGCCGAATTCGGTGAGCTTAGCCTCCACTGCTGGCTGCTCTGTGGTCAAGCCCACCTCGGCCAATTTTTTCATAGTCCAGCCGATGACAGTCTGCTCAGTATCTGCAGAGTCAAGGTCGTGCTCGACGAAGACGGTCTTAACCTCATCCTTCTTAGGGAAGCCTTCGACTTGCTCGTTGTTGATAGCACGCATGAGAGTCGATTTGCCGGATCCGTTAGCACCCAGAAGACCATAACGCTGGCCACGTTTCAGACGGAGATGAGTCTGATTGAGCAAGATCTTTGCACCGTAGGCCAAGTTGAATGTGCAGTTACAGAGATCCTCGCCCTGCTCGTCATCCTCATCCTCCTCGGCCTCATCAGCTGCACCTGGAGAGGCTCGCTTTCGAAGTGCATCCGCAATGGGTCTCGAGTCAGCGTCGCCAACAATGGCGGTGATGTATGGCAGAGTGCTGGTGGTCCAACTCGTAGAATCGGTGTCTTTGTCATCTATGAGCTGGCCAGCTATTGCAGCAATGAACTCAATGGCGGGGCCGAGCTTGTGGACCTTGTCCTTATGATTCGACTGCATGATCTCCTTCAATATGGCGGTAACGGTAGTTGTATCACCAGCGTGGGAGACTTCTGGGATGACTCCATCCTTCACGTTGCCAACTCGAACCAGGGTGTCAAGAGCCTGCTTGGTCTTCTCACGGGCTTCGGGCTCGGCCAAGTTGTCAAAGTTCTTCTGCAGAGCAGGCATGAGCTTAGGCAAGAAAGAGGCCACGATGTTGGGGTCCTCGACAAGCTTGCTCATGTTGTCAACAATAACTGCAGCCTTTCGCTTGATAGGGGTGGCACGCTCAGCAAGTCCACGGTCAAGAAGTGGAACCATGATGGCCAAGGTTGGTTCGTGGACGTCTGTGACGAAAGTAGTGGCACCAAGAAGATGAATTGTTTCGGGCACATTTTCTGGCTTGGCGATACACTTGATGAGCTCGGGGATGAAACGGTCGATATCTTTGTTCGAGATCAAATTGCAGACCTTCTCCATAGTGCCGTAGGCGGCCTTCTTGACCTCAGCCTTAGTATCCCACATAGCTTCCGATATGACTGGAATTAAGTCTGGGACACGTAGTCCAAGTTGTGTAGGGGCGCTCTCGACGAGTGTTTCGATGCACTCCAGACAGGTCATCTTCTCGGGCCATTTCTGGGTGGTGCGGATTGAGTGGATGAGGGCGGGAACAATAGCCTTGACTGCATTGGGATTGATGGCTTTCGTGATAGCAACTGCAGCTGCTTGTGCTGCAATCTTGACTGCGCTCATCTTGTCGCCAACGGCGGCAAGGGTGGGAGGAAGGAGCACCACCAGATATGGCTCCACGTTTGCGGAGACGTTAGAGTGCTCTGCAATGGCTTTGATGGCGTTGAGACCTCGCTCTCGAGCACCTGCATCTTTCTTGTTGGTAAGCTGCTTTTTCAAGGCTTCAACGGCTCTGCGTAATATAGTCAGTCAATGGCAAAAGACTGTGGAACCGTGGCAATCCTGCGACCGTGGCAAACGCACTATGCCAGGCACTCAAAATCGCAATAGATATGGGGCAACTCACTTCGTGGGGGCATCGTGCTCCTCGATGTCGCCGTTGATAAAGATGGCAATGTTGCTAGTAGCAGCACTGGTCTCGTCTGCAGTTTTCGAGATTGTGAGCTGATTCAGCAGCTCGTCGAGTACCTTGACTGATTTCTGATTCTCGCTCTTTTGTGTAGCGGCGTTCGAAGGTGCGGAATCCATGACGTCGATGGAGGGCATCTTTTCAGATGGATTTATGAGGGTAGTCGTGAGGTTGGTGGAGATGTTGATTCGGAGGTTTGAAGTACGCGTTGCTGAATGCAGACGGGGGATGTTGCAGGAGTAAAAGCCCACGCGGATACCGCGCTCTAAATAGCTCTCGTTCTATTGAACACAAGAAGTCTATCGCAAGGAGAAGACCAGGTCTAAGAGTCTTTGTAAAGAAAGAGTGGAGTGGGTGAGAAAAGAAAAGTTGTGTGAGGCTGGCACGCTGGGCTTTTTGAATAAATTTTTGGTGGTGGAATTTTTCTGGCGCTATTTCCAGATTGGTAAGTCCAACGTTATCCGCAAATCAACGCCGAGGATCGAGTCTCGCATCGTGCTTCATTTTTGGTTCTTCTCCTGAGTTGCATCTCCATGACTGCCAGTCACACCGTGGATTATAGCGTCAAAGTCACCGTTCTATCACATCGCGTCCTATGCCATCAAGCCTTCGATTTCAAAACATGGCCCGGCAGATCTCTAGAATATTTTCGGCGTCTACCAATCGAGACAATCCCCCGTCGCGATTATTCAGCGAAACAAGCTCATCTCGGTCAATGTCGTTGTTGCGTCACACCTCCGCAAACTTCCCCACATACTCCGCATAGTTATTGATAACAATGATACCTTATGTTGGACGTTTTGTACATATTGTTACATATACTAAATTCCAGAGTCTACAGGATAAACATGACTCTTTCTAAACCCTTACTTATGGTCATAGTGATGTACCAATCTTCAACAGCTTGGCTATGATCAAAAAAGGGTGTTGAAGGAGGTTTTTTTACGAAAGTCTCATTGATGCATACATTAATGAAACCTACAGGAAATACATTCCAAATGATACATGGTTATTGCAAAACCTGTCGGATGTGTGTGATCTGCCTTTGACTTGACGCCAGCTTATACTTCCCACCCCAAAAATCAAGCACCATCTTACGGCATGAACAACTTTTCTCCTGGACTATGACTGTCGACTCTCGCCTCTACCGCAATGCAATCTGCTTTTCAATCTTCGCCTGTAGGTGTCTCTGGCATGTATTCGAACCATGGTTCCGTAGCCCATCGTTATCATGAGCAACAGCGCCCAGATACTGGTGATAATCAAGCCAGTGGGGTTGAATACCAGCGCACTCCCAAGTAGTACCGACTCGTTTTGATCATCTGCTTCTGCTGATTGAGATGTTCCTTCCTTGGTGGAATTGGTAACAAAGACACCGAAGACAAACGAAGCGTCGTCACTTGATAGCTGGGCGCTGATGGGTTTACCGTCCAAGGTGATGCCTGAAAGTGTGATGTTTGGTGTAAGGATTGGGCGGATGTTAACTCTGCATAGGGCGATCAGCGACTGTGATACTCCATGGGCGGGAATCCACCTTACTCATGCATAATCTCCGCCCGAAAGTCCCCATCAATCTGGCCCCGAAAGGTCAAATGGTCGAACTTTTTTGGTGTAGAGCCGTTTGACCTCATCCTGTACATGGCTCTAGCATCATCTTTCTGAATAGGAGGCAGTGTGATCCCTACTACCTCTCTCTTGTCCTTCAATGAGCCGCCTGCATTGACAGTAGCCTCGGGGTAAGTCAACTCTAGATTGACATCCGTACCGTCCGTCTGTGCCCAATCACCAGTAGGCGCACCAATCCGATAGAGTCGTAGATCCACCTGAAATGCTCCGTTGAAGCTGTTGAAGTTATGGATGTTGTAGCAGGCTGATACGCCGGATGGGTTGGATACGACGCCGTTGAGAGCGCTCAAAGCAGCGCTGCAAGCCGTGTCAGTCTGCTTATCCCAGGCTTCTCGGCCATCCGCCTCCAGTGCCATGGTGGTGTGGAGCCGATTTTTGAGGCTTGCTAGCTTGAGAGTGGTCGTGTCCGACGCTGTGTGTAGAGAGGCATTGGCAGCTCTAGTTGAGGCGGTAGTGGGAGGAACCAAGGCTGAAGAGGTACTTGAAAGAGTTTCTGCCGAGTCAATCGGAGGGGAAAGTGTGTTGCGGTGATGCCATTGCTCGTGATTGAGGGACGTGTACGTATCTTGACGTATTCTTTGGTCGACGTAGCCGATGTGGCGGGAGGTCATCAACGAGATTGCTGAAATATCAATGAGAGACCCTGGGAGGTCACGTCCAATTTGCACGGCGTGGACAAGGTACATGTTATGTGCAAGCAGTAGCAGTATGAGAAGATGGAGATACATTGTTGCAGATTGGATCATGGGGGAACGCAGCCTATGTGTGGAGGCTTGGTGAGAGGAAGAAAGAATGAGTTTTAAATTTTGCTTGCATGACAGAATTACTGGAATAGGGTGGTGATGGTGCCTACCATTTGAAGCAAAGACGTCACTCAAAAGGGAAAGCGCATTCACGTCCTGAATATGACGAGAGTTCAATGCAAGAAAAGCAACTTGGCGAGATAGTAGTAGATTGTCTACCACGTGGTCAGTATATGGCTAGAACCACCAAAACGAGGTTGCCGTACTTCACCCATGTGCCAACAGGTGCTTTTTATAGAATGGCCCTTGTGATCTAGCCTAGCCTCATCATATCAAATGCAATCCCAATTCCACCACTCATGCTCATCATGTATCTCGTGTCATATGTACCATCCAAAGCTGCCATCGAAAGCAAACTCCTCGGATGCCTCCCCCAGCCGTACCTCTTCAAAGCTTGGTATCGTCCCCGGCCTGTAGAACCCAAGCAACTTATCCATATCCGCCTCATCCATCTCCACCAATTCTTCCAGATCCCATTGCTCACACACCTTCGACATCCACTGCATCCTCTTCGGGCCCTCCTCAATATCCGGCGCCACCTTCCTCAGCTTCTTCCTCAACATGCCAACCTTTTGCACCGCCGCTCCAATATTTTTTGGCAGGTTCGCTGCTATTGATTTTCGCACAATGCTCGCAAGCTTTGGCCCATTGCCGTTCGTAGAGACCATGATCTGCAGCGGGCCATCTCTATGCACACTACCGAAGTAAAAGTCGCATTCTGGAGGCACGTCGGCGATGTTTGCGGCTACTTTCCGTTCTTTGCATAGTTTCCAAATTGTAGTGGAGTCTGCTGGGTCGTCGATCGCAGTAAGGACCATATCAACGCCATCAAGATCAGAGGGTTCGAATTTGCGGTCGTGGTAGGTCACTTGGCCTTTCTCTATCCGATGGGCAACCTCTGGATTCAGGCCTGAGCGAGGAGAGACGACCGTCACCTTAGCATCGGCATTGAGAAGATTGAGGATTCGGCCTGCTGCTACCTGTGGACTTTTAGGTCTTGGCCATGAATGATAGAATTCGAGGATTGGCTGACCTCCCCGCCCCCCACTACCAACACATTTTTATTCTTGATCTGCCAGGCGAGGATCAATGAGCCTCCGCCTTCTACTGGTGGGAAGTCCTCTGGCATTGTGGTGAAAAGATGATGCAAAAGCAAACAATGATTTGCAGCATAGATATGTAGACATCGGGCCGAAGTTTAGCCGAAACCCCGTTACAGCAATGGACAAAAATCCTTCGAATGTCCAGTATTCAGAGGTTCGAGGATCCTGCGGAAGATGTCTGCGAGAAAGCTAGGGGGCGGAAGAGTCCTTGGGAGTGGAAAGAATCTCGCGCCATCGGCAACATATCCTGCGAGGAACTCGAGTCTGCTCTCGCCTTCAGGCAGTACTCTTTCCGTCAGCTCCTCCGCTTCTACCTCCCAACCTTCGACGGACGCACAGGACATCAGCTCCAGGATTTCGCTAGATCAGAGCGAGAATGAGAATGCAGCAACTGCGGCAGCGAGCTCGAGACTTGCATGCCCAATATGTAATGAAGAGATGGTCACACTTCTTCAGCTGAACAGACATCTCGATGACAATCACAAGAACCTCGAGGAAGTGCAGCAAGATGAGGCAAAGGATTGGTTCAAAAAGCAAATGGTCAAGGCGAAACGGTTCCAGCCCCTAGCAGTACTCAATCAGAAATTCAAAGGTTTTGATGTTTTCGATCCGGACGATGCCCCTCGATCACCCACCTTGAGGCCTGGGAATACCGCTACACCGACAGCGACGCCTGAACCTGTACAGCCAGATGCAGACGAGGTCGTCACCAGGGCTCACTGGCAGCCACACAGATCCAACGATGCCTGCTCTGAGCCAGAATGTGGGAAGCGACTTGTGTCAGCGAACGGAAGTGTCAACTGTAGACATTGTGGGAAGTTATTTTGCAACGAGCATACTCAGTACCAGATGAAGCTTTCAAGATCGGCTCAACACGAGCCAGTAAGGGGTCTTTGGTGTCGAGTATGCGAGACGTGCTACAAGTCAAGAGAAGGCTACAATGACCGGAATGGACTCGAGAGGGATCACACTGTAGACTTCCAGCGATTTCGGAGGACGACGATTGACAAGACGTTACTAGAGGTTTCGAGGCTAGAAAAGCGACTTACAAAGCTTACGCAGTTGTTGGCTAATCCACCTACGGAGCAGGCTACAGCAGGTAGTCTACTGTGGCCGTTGGCAGGCGCTAAGGCTCAGAGAAAGCAAATAGAACAGTCAGTAGTAGATTGGGAAGAGGATGCCAGTGTTCCGCGGTGCCCGTTATGCCAGCAGGAATTTTCGAATTACACGTTCAGGAGACACCACTGTAGGCTGTGTGGGCGCGTAGTTTGTGGAGACCCACTCACGGATTGCTCCAAAGAGGTCGGTCTAACTGTCGCAGCTCGTATGTTTACCTCCTTGCTTGATTTCTTCTCGGACTGACGACTTCAGTGACTGACAACATAACAGAAAAGACAATTGGGCAGGTCAATGTAGACGTCAGGATGTGCAAGGATTGCAGAAGTACAGTATTCAGTAGGAGTGACTTTCAAGCCGCTCTCGCACACAAACCTCCAGACCTGCGAGCATACGAGAATCTGGTCCAGTTTGAGCGAGGCATCCGCTTGATGCTGCCTAAGTTCCAGCGGCTGCTCATGATCCTACAAGACCCCGAAAAGCCACCCACGTCAGCCCAAGTAGCCGATGCTTCAAAAACTCGCAAACGACTCGTTGACGCCTTTGGTCAATACAACACTGCAGCCCGCCGAATTCGTGACTTACCCACCGACTCACACGCGCAGCAAACGCTCCAGAAGGCTGTCTATCATCAGGCTTCAAATTTTATCCAGATTCATATGCTCCCGCTCAAAACGCTTCCAAAAGTCCTCAAACACGCCACACCCGACGGCAAGCCCGCCACAAATGGAAAGTCAACCACTGCTCTCGCATCCATAAAGTACAACGACACCGATGCCGCTTCAATGGCGAGTAGCAGCAGCGCCGTATCAGCACTTGAAGCCGAGGAGAAGACTCTGCGCGAGACTCTGATTGTGCTCGAGGAGCAGCTTTTCTTGGTGAAGGAACAAGTGGCGGTTGCTAATAAGCGGAGGAAGTTCGATGAAGTTGGTAGTCTCGCGCAAAATGTTGAGGATCTGGGTAAGGAGATCGATCAGGTGCAGGGACAGCTTGGGCAGCTGGATTTTGCTGGGGCCTATGGGGTACAGTCTCCTAGTATATTGCCTGTGAGATGATCGTGGAGGAAGACATTGGGACGGATTCTAAAAACCCTACCATAATGATAATCACGATTCATGACATTGCTCCATTGGCTAGCATGAGCATGGAGGTAAGCTACCTTACAGAGTCCTAATACTGTGGTAATATCTCTACTTCATACCTCAACAAGGGGGTAAAATACCTCGCCGAGTTCTGACCTTGTGTAACAAATCTGCTCCTTGCCTCAACACAAAGGGCAAGCCGCTCTAACACCCGCGTGAAACGTCACACCAATACATCCTTCTATCATACGTTTGGTGACTCAAAATCGTCAACATTACTCAGTCGCGACATAGTTCGAAGCTCGAAACAGCAACAGCAACAGCATTGAACCCCCTCCACTCTGCACCTCTCATAATGGCCGGCTTGACGCCGTACTCATAACAGGCTTGGTACCTGGAATAAGCACTCTCAAACTGCTACCTACCTCCGTAGCTTGCTACTCCGAACGGTATCATGCAATATTCGAAGATAGACAACATGGAGGCAGTCCATGGGACGTTCCCTTTCCTGAGACTGCCATCTGAGCTCAGGAATAGTATTTATCGCTATCTCTTGTCTACAAAGCACACTAAAGTGGAACTGACGTATGGTCCTCTGGTATACGTTACCCAGTCCGCTCAAATCTAGTTCTCCAAAGTATATCACAATACTCAGACTGAGCTGACAATTTGTGCTCTGTAGAGCCACATCACCTTGGAGCAGCGCAGACCTCCGTACCACTACCGATTCCACACCTCAATGCTCCGTACGAATCGCCAGATCCATGATGAGGCGAGCGATATATTTTACCGAGAAAATTTGTTCGTGTGTGTGAAGACTCTCTTTAATGTAGGTCTTTTCGGGGTTATCCCCGCTCACTGGAACCTACGTCCAGTATCGCCGACACGTCTTACAAGGAAGCCCAGGGTTCTCACCTGATTTGCACCAAATCTATGTTTCGTACCCTGTTTATTGTCCATATGAGAAGGTGCTGACTCTGAGATCTCGAACAGAGTGAGGTCACAAGATCTATGAAAACGGTCTGCGTTCTTGCAACAGGCGCCGCTGCGGACGGTTTCAACCACTATTCCATGGGGGTATGTACGCTTTTAAGGGGGTCTTCCCCTAAATTTGTTTATACACCGGGTTGTGGCCAAGTATTTCAGAAGCGGGCTGCGGGTTTTGCCCAATTCATGCCCTTGGAACATGTCTCGTGACCCACGTTTGTTGTTCATGAAAGGAAAGGCTGACTTTGATATGCTCATAGGTGTATTTGGGTCCACTACATCAAACGCATTGGTTGAAACCATTGGACGAGCTGTCCATCCTTATGATAACCAACGACGAGTTACCTGGTTTCTGCAAAGCTTTGCTAGGGATACACGGCTATTGGCGACTAGGTTGTCTCTTGGAATCGTCTTTGTTACGGTTGTACGTTCATTTCGACCGCGTCAAGGCTAGCATCGAGCGAGTACCCGAGTCTCCTCTCTCTGATCTACCTTCAGTGAAACTGCTTCTCGAACCATTTTGCCGCCTTCATAGCGTAAGGTCCGCCGAAATATTTGGCTTCCTGAGTGACCAGTACCGCTACGACGTTGAGAGAAGTGTTTGCAAAAGCCCACCAGAGACGGAGGCCGTGGTCCTCAAAGTGTCTGATCTGAATGACGTAGGAAACGAGGCTTACAGCAACAAGGACTTTGCGCTGGCTATCTCGCTATGTGAAGAGGGGATGCAATACGTCGAGACCGGTTTCAACCTAGCTGGAGGGCATGCCGCCATCAAAACTGGCAGATTTATAGGTCAGAATGGGACCAGGGCAGGATGCATCCTTGAGTCTGAGCTAAGATACAGGCTGGCACGTGCACATTTGGCGCTTGGGCAGAATCGCAAGGCTCGCGAATGGGCCGAAATCGCTGCAAACCGCGCCACTGAAAACTTACACATCACAAGGTGGCCCCAACAGGCTCGGTTTTGGTTCTGTAGGGCCATGGCAAGTAAGGGATTGGGTGAAATGGAGAGGGCGCTTGGAGAGCTTGACATGGTAAGGCCCCTTTTGAAAGCCGTTCTGGCATATCAAGACATGTCCCTGGGGTGGAATCATGGGTTGTTACCCAAAGTCTAGTTCGGAGATATGTCTTGCTAGCTACGCCCTCAAAGAATTCATGTTGACCCCAAACACTACCAGGCATTCCAATTCGACAAGGCACAAAATTTGATAACAGCAGAGTTAACAGCAGAGCTAAATGTATTGGAGAAAGAGGTACAAACTCAGACTGGGAAAAGCGTCGAGGAGATCATGAAGGGTATGCCCGAGTTGCTGAATCTCTTAGATGAATAATGTCTACTATCAAAGCCTAGCACGGCACCAATGCATAACTTCTAGAGCATTGATGACCTTGTAGCACGATGAGCACAAAGTCGGACTTTATCGGGAGCTGTTTTGTACCTCGTAGGCATGCAATATAACCAGCCACTATTCTTCCTACAATACTCCATCTAATAATAATATTTCATATCAGTCCATTTGCTTCAGAAATTTTATCAACTAGCCCCAACTCTACCAGTGCGAACCCAGCTAGACGCAACAGACACGGAGTCTTTGCGCCCAATTTGACCAGACCCACAACTCAAGCCGTGATACCACAGACCGACAGGTATTCCTGTTTCGAGACAAAGTATACCGCTACCTTCTATCTACGAAATCCACGAAGATGCACCTGAAGTACGAGCGTTTCGTAAGCACAAATCCAATTGACTTCAGCTTATGTAGGCGCAGGTCGACAGGATAAGCGACTGAAATATGACAGATATCTAACGAAAAGGAGTCGGAAAATGACCCAAGCTACCGGTATCACTTCCACACTGCAATATTTCGTGCAAATAGCCCATCTATTGAGAAGCCAACGATGTAATCTACCGTCAAAACAGGCTGATATCCGTTAACAGCACGTGAAAGGGGTTTGAGCGGCTCTGCAGACTACAGGGGTTGGTTAGACTCGCAGTATCTGACAGCAAACCTGGCCTTTGTCATTGTGTCATGGTAGTCGACATCAGTCCCAAACCCGTGATCGTACAAAATGCAGGATCTATCTTTGTGGACGACGACGAGTATACCCGCGTCATAAGGAGGCGTCAGAATTTAGAAGAGAAAGTATCAGACTTTGTCATCGCTGGTACGTGGTACTTCCTTGCCGTTTGTCGCTACCTTTGGGGTTGCAAGGCTTTTGATAGCAAGCGCTTTTCCTATGCGTCACTCCTTAAACGTGTCGTTATGACTCGGAAACTACCGCAGAGTAGCAATGCTGACTCCGAGATCTGCGAGGAAATGATACTATTGAACTCTGTAAAGCTTTGCTACGAGTCAGTCGAGCAACTTACGAGGAATTCTGCTTGGAAGACTCTGTACTTCAAATCGAGGTTTTCCGGCAAATTCTTGACCCAGCTACCCAACCAAGCCCTCTGCCTCCAATCTCCGACCTGCCATCTGTTCCGATACTTCTGGATCCATTTTCGACTCCACGGCGTACAGCCTACCGTTAGCGGGTACCTAAGCCTTCAACGTAGGCAGATCGTTGAATCCAGTGCGTCCGAGCAGCCCTGACTGCTACTGAGTTAGTCATCAAAATTATAGCTTTTATAAAAGAATTTTATGGACACCTCAGCCCAAGAGAGGACTCACGAGCAGGCTGCACAGCTTGAATCAGCTCTAGACGACATCCAGGCGGGACCTGAACGCGACACGATATTGCAGACGGAGGATCTGCTGGAGATACCGCAGAAGATGCACTCCAATCGCTCCGGTTTAGGTTCGGGTTTGGATTACTGGATACATACTTGACCCTCGGTAAGGCACTGATCAGACCCCTTTTCCCTGTTTTATACCCTTTCTGGGACGTCAGCAAATGTCTCCAGAGTGAAATGGTGGGATGTTACCCAGGAGTAGCGTTGAGACATGTCTTGCTACCCATATACCCCATCATAATGAGTCAATGCTGACTCCAGAATGAGCCAGGTCTGTTCGGACTCATGGGAACGTATCCACAGAACAGTGGAACAGGTAACGTAGATACCTGCGTTGGCGGAACTGTGGCAATGCCGCTCAACAGCTGCCAAGCGGTTGGATGACTTGGAGATGGCACTCCGAGACGTGAAAATTGCGATTGAATAAGAAGTTGGGAATGGAGTTATGAAAGTCGAAGGTTGAGTCATTGTTGAAAATCTTGATGGGGACGACTGGTAGGAACAGGAAAGATTTGAGAAGCTGACGAAGACCACTACTAGAAAGCGAATCGCCTGGAGAGATGATGGGCACAACATGTACGATTATGAAGATTGATACATGCATACCGGTGATTCTCTTTCTGATCATTTCTAATCAAAGGCATGCGAACTTCATGCTTCTTACCAAGCAAAAGTTTGCGATACGCCCTCGCAGCGGTGTATACAGCTCAAGATTCCTTTATGGCATTGATTCTGTTCCGACCAACAGCGCCACAGAGTCTGATGAGGATGCAGGTCTTGCGCGAGGATCTACGTCGTTTCACGCAGACTCATTTGCGGCTGGGAGTGCCTGGCCTGGCAATGATCAGGCCCGAGCATTGCTAAGAGAGCGATCTAAGCATATATGAATTCGCTGTCTCTCTCCGTTGCTTTTTGTCTTCCATTCTCTGGATCCTAGTAAGCGCTTTCCTTTGCCCAGTATGAACCTTATATCAATCATATCATGGACTCTTTTCGTCTGTGCTCTCGAAACAATTGCACAATCAAACTTCACAAATAGTACAAACTCCAGTGCCACCAACTGCAACTCTCCCACTGGCTTCGCCAATACCGTCGTCTTTGCGCCCGACGCTCTAGCAACCACCAACCACAAAATTGCAGACTCTTTTGTCAACACGCATTACGTCTACTACACCGAGAGTCCAAACATTGCGCCTTCCCAAGCCTCTATCGCCAGCTTCTGTCTGGATCAATGTATTGCATATCAAGCAAATGCGACCGGTAACGTTCCCTGCCTCGGTTTCAGTGTTGATATGGGAACCGTCTACACACCAAATCCGAACGATACGGCGATACGCTGGTTTTGTACAGCTTTTGATGCGCTCTTGTCTCCAGAACTGTATCAGCTGTTGGAGCCGGATGTGTATAGTTACATGTATCTAATTGGGGTCAACAGGGTTTGTGAGGGGACATTTCGAGCGTACTGATTATCAAAGGGGATCGATGGGCAGGGGCTGAGAGGAGATCTTGAATTGTTATATTGGTTTTAGTCGCAAGAGACATCTCGACGGCTAGCAGACAGCGAGAAGCTATGACTCGTGATGAGCTTTTTATGTAATCTGCGTGCTTTTTGGAAGCACTTTGATTGGCGCGCATCCTATCCTCGGTTTGACATGCATAGATAAACTTGTACCAAACAACCGATCAGGTCTCACAATACCAGTAGCCAAGATGCAGTATGAGTTCAAAACAAGCTTACTTCAAGCACTGGAGCTCACAGCGTCCGGAAGATGCTGATGCTTGGAGGTCATTCCTGGTAAGCGACATTCTCTTCGGGAAGAGGGTTAGGCATTGAAGAGAAGTCCTGTTACCAAAAAAGGCCATACTGATTCCTCAGTCCGTTTATCTGTCAATTCTCGGAAAAGCCAGCGTGCCCCTTCGGAACTTTTTCGACTCTCCGCTCTGTCATTTCTGGCAAGTCACCAAATCTATCAGCTTTTTTCGAACTTCCTGATGATGACGGTTGTGAGTTCGTGCCAACATGAGCGCCTGAATGGCTTCGTCCACGTCGCCCATTTGCTCAAGAGCTATAGCCTTGCTGTAGTACGCTTTGATATGGTCTTTGGGCGAATAGTACTGGAGGCACTCTTTCTCTTCATCCCAGTATTTGTTGTCTGGGGCGGTAGCAGCATCTGCCCAGTCGCATACTGTCTTAAACCCTCCGAGCCTTAAACAAGTCGCGGCGAGACTGGCACGAAGTCTCAATCTGAAGACGACAAGAACTTCTCGTGTGGAGTAGCCCTCGAAGTCTCCAATGCCCCTTCGCATTGTATGATTGTTCACATAGGGCAGTGTGGCCTCCAAGTTTTCTGCGGCTTCTATCCTGTTGAGAGCCTTCTCATACTTGCGGCGGGATTGGGCGAAGTCGTCTGCACGAAATGCGTTGTCTGCTTGCTTTTCATGCATGTAAGCAACGTGGATCAAGTCTAAGAGATATTTCCGTTAGTAGGCGAGGTGGAAACAGTGGCGAGATTGGCATTGCAACCGGCCTTAGAGCCTGGCGATTGCACAATGAACGTACCCTCGAAATTCCTATGCTGCTTGCGGACCCTCCGCTCACGGACCTCTCTACGTCTATCTTCACACTTCTTATATCGAATAATGTATTCTTCCAAGAGTCGTTGCACATCATCATCACCTGGCGAAAGTCTAGCTGCTTCCTTGAGCTCGTCAATTGCCTCTCTGAATCTTCCGTGTTGGTAGCTTATCTTGGCAGCTACAAGGAGGACATCCGCAAATGCGTATCCATATTCGGGGCGGACGCCAAGAGGAAGCTTCTGAGCGTTGTGTTTGTCATCGTGGCTATGGACTGGACCGTACGCGCGCTCAGCATAGATTCGGGCCATTCTTAGTTTATTGTGTTCCAGATAAGAGGCAGCAATGCGGGCGTGCAGCTTGACCTCCGTGTCTCGCCATGCCCTGTGAAAGATTGGAATTAGCGATTTATTCAGGGTGCTCCAATAGCGTATCAGGAAGACGATGGCTTCGCATAGGAATATGAAATCAAGTCTGCCACCTCACTTCAGGATGAATTTCTATCAGTTCATTCTATGATTTCATAAAAAATTCACTTACTGGTACATTATCATCCCGGCAAGGCGCCCTTGATCCAAGATTTCGTATTGTTCGTGAGAATCAAAGAAACTCCCCCGAATGGCATCCAAACCGTGCTTGTATATGGACATCGACATAGATAGACTGCCATCGTTGTAGATCTCATCGGCATGATCGAGAGCTGCCAATGCCATTTGTAATGTTTCTTTAGCACTAGCCCGCCTTCCGCACATGTCTGCGATGATCTCTGATTTGTATGTGGCATTCCCGGGTCCAGTGATATTGACAGTGCTCATGTTATGAAGCTTGCGGAACGGCTCCAAAAGATTTTTCAATTCCGATCGAGGCTGTGGTGTGCCATCTTGGTTGTCAACGAAGTTCCTCTCAAGCTCAGCGCTGATTGCGATATGAAGCGTCGCGCGGCTGAGGTGTTTATCACAGGTCTTGGCCACGTAAAGGAAGGTTGTACAGAACGCGGGTAAGTCCTCGACCATGAAGACATACTCAACAGCGGCCGTACCATAGTTCAATCCTATACTATTAAACCACCCATCGTGAACAACGGGATCAAAAGAGACGGTCATAGCAACCTGGGAGAATGCTCCCGCCTTTATACCGCCTGCTACCATTGGAAGCCCACTTCTTTCGAGGATGTCACCAGACAACGAATTTGGTTGGGAGATCATTCGAACAAAGGTGTTCTCTCTCAGGAACAACTCGCGAGCCTCATCGTAGATCTGGCGATTCGTGAATAATATGTTGGTATGGAATTCGTATGTGTAATCACCACCACAAAGTATGGACCTGCGGTGACGATTGTACTAGAATTTCGTAACATCAGGATCAATTCTCTACCTAGTCAAGCTATCACTTACATCTTCCGACCTCATATTATGCTCTAGTCTTGCATGTTGTGCTACAAGAAGATAGCGATAAATCATCTGTCTTAACTCAAGGGGCAGCCTCATCAAAGGCGGTCCCTGCTGGCTGTCGGTGTTCATAGCAAGAATGTGAGTACTTGCGATGTGTGTAAGAGCCATCCTCGAGCGTGAGTGATCAGCTATCTGGTTTATTGTGAGACGTGCGAGGCTGAGTATACCAGGTCGAGAGGAATTCAGGTAGGAAGAGATGAAGCGTTGTGGTAGAGACTTTGTGTTACCACACTCCTAATAGCTTACAATCAATCTGCAACAAGTAGTAACACAGATCCGAGTCTGCTGGGATCATGTGCTACAATTTATCTACAGATCGAGCCAGTTGATAAGTGTGTTGCAGTGGTGATATGATTGGTCGTACTTCCCATCAAGCGCAGTCATCAGCTCCATCCGAGTATAGTGATTACTCATATGGAACGTATGTATATATGTAAGTCCACGGATGGAAACATTGGTCTTGTGTAACGCAGATCTTGTGTAACGTAGATCTTGTGTAACACAGATCTTGTGTGTAACACAGCTTCAAGTTTACTATACTGAATAATTGCGGAATAATAGAGTTCAAGAAACAAAGATCTTCAAACAATATGTCACAAACTTGATTGCCTCTATCTTGTTGGTTAGAAAGACGAAAAATCAAGTTGTGATATGTTGTACGAAGTACTACGTTGGGTTGAAAGAATTAGTACCTTTGAAATTTTGCAGAATCTTGCTTCCGTAGTTTGAGGACTTTAGACTCATGAAAGTCACATCGCGTAGAATCGGGCGCTCTTTTATGACCCGAGAATCACGGTAATGGGCATCTTGCAATCGGTCAATGCCTTCCTGTAAACCAGGGGAGGGTTTTCCTTCAGCAGCCACACGACGACGTTGACAATTAGTACCAGACAGAGAAAAACCTCGAATTTTTCTTAGTTGTGTGCAATGTGTGAAGCTAGGTGCATTTTCAGTAAAATATGAGCAGTGTATAAAACAGCTTGTCTCTTACCCCTGTATCTACGTAACCGTCAAACCCAGGACGCAGCCATAGCGTTTCAAAAGCTACAAGCGATTGACGATATCTCCTTGAAGTAGCTTATAAGATTAGTCTCGATGCACTCGTGAGTGATGACCTATAGCACTCCTGAAGTACCAGATGCAGATGTCGTGCTTGGCTCATGGCTTTTATTCGCTGAAGCCTGCCGCGGAGAGATTGGCGATTACGGGGGATTGAAGGGTGGGGGTGGTTGGACATTAAACCAGGCTAGAACCGACTTGCGCACATTATGCATACACGGCCCAAGAATTTCGTCACTATCCCCTGTAGTAGCATGATCCCAATTACAGTCGCTATCCTGCTCCGCGGGCCTGATACTTGGAATCGACCTCAGAACCTCCCTGCACGACCTGAACCCAATTCATTCGACATCTTGTCGTCCCCTTGAATCCCATGTATGTGCCGCCAGCAATGATGCCAACGGGCCCAAACCACTCGATACTCCCACCTGTCGTCAAGGAAAGTCCAATTTGGGGGTTCTGGCATCTCAGACTGTCCAGCCTTTTGCTCAAAGTGGAGAGGATAGGGCTCTGGTCGATGTGCAAGTCGTCTTCCTCGACTTCGGCCTTCTCTCGAATAATGCGAAACGCTATTAGAAGCAAGATGTTTGAATGGTGTAGGATGCTCATGCTGGTGGGGAGCTTGTCTTCGCGGCGGCTGAGAAGAATGCGGAAGTGGGTATTGTCCTGCGGGACCCTCACTCTGTGCTGAGTAAGCAGACTCGTATGCTGTGCCTACAAGAGCACTTGATTTCTCTGATGGTTTCGCCTCAGAGGAAATGTCTTCTTTGATGTCCCCGTATTCCATCATGAGGTCTAGACCGTGCTCTCCATAGTCGACAGATCTTGGGTAGTCATCTCCATTGATGATCCCACATCCGTTGGTGCCAAATACTGAAGAAGTATGATGTAACTCGCCTTCTCGCTTTTTAGATGAAGCTCCATCGCAAAAGCTATGTTGTATCTCATGGGACATGGCGATTGATTTCTCAAGGGCTGCGAGCTGATCGGAGTACTCTCTTTGCTTGTTTTACGTGTAAGAGCTGTGATCGAGATAATCGATGATCAAAGTACATTTAAGTTGAACAGATGGGAGATGGATAGCAAAGGCGAAGTGAACCCTTTGTAGAACACAAAATTCTCTTCTCTCGTATGACTCATGCTTGTTTGTGCGACTCAACGTTTTCAAGGATCTCACTATTGATCATTAAGCGACAAGGAAAACCCATGTTCACAGAGGAAGAACTGTGAATCTGGATAAGTGTTGACTAGATTCTCCCGTCTCGCTCGTATGCAGAAATCTCCTTTTCCAC
>JAABUS010004666.1_pt1 | contig 19337 bp, 18 predicted proteins | sample 5560161 | NCBI WGS metagenome assembly JAABUS01 (sample SAMN10711885, study PRJNA513376) | rock metagenome | isolation source: Antarctica rocks | place: Antarctica: Victoria Land, Trio Nunatak nord | collected 2016-01-04 | reverse complement strand
CCCTCGACGATGGCGGCGCGCACGCCCTCGCGCCGGAAGATCTGCTCGAAGGTGGTGGTGACGGTCGTGGTGCCGGCGCCCGAGGACCCCGTGATGGCGACGACCGGATGCTTCTGCGACATGGTTGCGCTCCGTCAGGCGGTGCGGAACAGGCTGCGGGCGTTGAACAGCGGCGTCTTGAACGGCGTGTCCTCCCCTGCGTCGTACTCGGCGTGGTAGCGCACCAATCGCTCGACCTCGCTGCGCGAGCCGAGGATCACCGGCACGCGCTGGTGGATGGCGTCGGGCGCCAAGCCCAGGATGCGCCCGCGCCCGGTGGACGCGGCGCCGCCGGCCTGCTCCACGATCATCGCCATCGGGTTCGCTTCGTACATCAGACGGAGCCGCCCCGGCTTGCTCGGGTCCTTGGCGTCGCGCGGGTACATGAACAGCCCGCCGCGCATCAGGATGCGGTGCACCTCCGCCACCATCGAGGCGATCCAGCGCATGTTGAAGTCGACGCCGCGCACGCCGGCGGCGCCCTCCACGCACTCATCGACGTAGCGGCGCACCGGCGGCTCCCAGAACCGCTCGTTGGACACGTTGACCGCGAACTCGTGGCAGTCGGCCGGGATCCTCATGCCGGGGTGGGTCAGGGTGAAGGCGCCGATCTCCGGGTCCAGCGTGAAGCCGTGCACGCCCGCGCCGAGCGTCAGCACCAGCATCGCCGTCGGCCCGTAGATGGCGTAGCCCGCCGCGACCTGCGCCGTGCCGGGCTGCAGGAAGTGCTCCAGCGTCGGCTGCGTGACGCCCTCCGGGCAGCGCAGCACGGAGAAGATGGTGCCGACCGGCATGTTCACGTCGATGTTGGAGGACCCGTCCAGCGGATCGAACACCAGCAAATAGCGCCCGCGCGGGTACGGGGCCGGGATCTCGTAGGGCTGCTCCATCTCCTCCGACACCATGCCGGCGAGCTGCCCGCCCCATTCGCAGGTGCCGATCATGATGTCGTTGGCAATGACGTCGAGCGGCTTCTGCTGCTCGCCCTGCACGTTGACCGCCGTGGCCACGGCAGGCGCCCCGGCGTCGCCGACACCTGCAATGCTGCCGCGCGAAGCAGCCACGGCGATCAGCTTGCACGCCGTCTGGATGTCGTTCAGCAGCGACGTCAGTTCCGGCTCCGGCGACCCGGCCCGGCGCTGGTCCTCGATGATGAACTTTGACAGCGTCGTGCGGCGGTATGGCATCGCTTGCTCCCCTGAAGCGCGGTCTCCCAGCCTTTTGGCCAGGCTTATTGTTGGGTGAAGACCCGGCTGACCCGGATGTCCTCCGCCGTGATGGTTTCGAGCGCCGCCCGGTCGAGCAGCTCGCCGCGCCCGGCGAACAGCCGGTTCGCCTGGCGCAGCCGCGCCCGGTCGATGCCGTTGCGGATCGACCGCGCGTTGGAGAAGCGCGGCTGCTGCATGCGCAGCGTGATGTACTCCCGCATCACCGCCTGCCCGGCCTCGTCGAACCGGTAGTGCATGGAGGTCGCCATCAGCTCCGCGATGCGGAACAGCTCGTCGGCCGAGTAGTCGGGAAAGTCGATGTGGTGGGCGATTCGCGACGCCATGCCGGGGTTGCTGCGGAAGAAGGTGTCCATGCGATCCTTGTAGCCCGCGAGGATGACCACGAGGTCGTCGCGGTGGTCCTCCATCACCTGCAGCAAAATCTCGATGGCTTCCTGCCCGTAGTCGCGCTCGTTCTCCGGGCGGTAGAGGTAGTACGCCTCGTCGATGAACAGCACGCCGCCCATCGCCTTTTTGAGGACTTCCTTGGTCTTCGGCGCGGTGTGGCCGATGTACTGGCCCACCAGGTCGTCACGCGACACCGTGACCACGTGGTTGCGCCGGATGTACTTGAGGCGGTGCAGCACGTCCGCCATGCGCCGGGCCACGGTGGTCTTGCCGGTGCCGGGGTTGCCGGTGAAGCTCATGTGCAGCGACGGCGCCTCGGCCTGGATGCCCAGGCCGCGCCGGGCGCTCTCGACCAGCAGCAGCGCCGCGATCTCCCGGATGCGCGTCTTGACCGGCAGCAGGCCGACCAGGTCGTTCTCCAACTGGTCGATGGTCTCGCCGATGTTGCTCTCGGCATAGAGCTTGCCCAGATCGACCCGGCGCTCATCCGCCTCCATCGCCGCGCTCATGCCGCCTGCTCCCGTTGGCCCACGCCAGATAACTCACGCCGCAGCGCGCCCATCACGCCGTGATAGCCGCCGTCCGCGTCGGGCGACCCAAAGATGGCCGACCCGGCGACAAAGGTGTCCGCCCCGGCCTCTGCGATGGCCTGGATGTTCGACACCTTCACGCCGCCATCGACCTCCAACAGGATCGGCTGGCCGCCGGACGCCTCGTGGGCGTCGATCCGGCGACGCACGGCGGCGATCTTCGCCAGCGCGTGCGGGATGAAGCTTTGCCCGCCGAAGCCGGGGTTGACCCCCATGACGAGGATCAGGTCCAGCCGGTCCATCACGTGGTCCAGGTGTTCGAGCGGCGTCGCCGGGTTGAGCGAGAGGCCCGCCCGGCAGCCGTGCTCACGGATCAGCGACAGGGTGCGGTCCACGTGCTGCGACGCTTCCGGGTGGAAGGTGATAATGGCAGCGCCTGCCTTTGCGAACATCACGGCCAGGTCGTCCACCGGCGTCGTCATCAGGTGCACGTCGATGGGGATTGAGGCATGCGGGCGGATCGCCTCGCACACCATCGGACCCATCGTGAGGTTCGGCACGTAATGGTTGTCCATCACGTCGAAGTGCACCAAGTCGGCGCCGGCCGCCTCCAGCCGCCCGACCTCTTCGCCCAGGCGGGCGAAATCGGCCGAGAGGATGCTGGGCGCGATCCGGTAGGCGGTCACGGCGCCGCCGCCGGACTGTAGCGGCCACCCGGCGGGCGGCCAGTGGCGTAGCTCCGCATGGTGTAGTTGATCGTGCGGCCCGGCCCCTCCGACCGGATCAGCTCGAAGCCCGGCTCGTACTCGGGCCGCTGCACCATGAAGGACATGCGGATGGTCTCGAAACCCTTGTTGCTGTCGAAGGCGAGGACCTTGACGTAGTCGTTCGGGAACTCCTTGCGGCAGGCGTTCAGCTCCATCATCACGCCCGCCGGGTCGTGCAGGTCGAACATCGGCGTGCCCCACATCGACCAGTAGTAGTTGCGCGGATGCGGGTCGTCGGTGTGCTCCACCGCGATGGACCAGCCGTTCTGCAGGGCGTACTCGATCTGCAGCTTGATCTCCTCGTCCGTCAGGTCCGGCAGGAAGGAGAATTGCCCTTGGGTGATCTTCATGGGTGCTCTCCCGTTCAGGACGCGGTGGGGGTGGGGAGGACATCGACCGAGTCGGTCGAGGCGTAGTTGAAGCTCACGTCCTTCCAGGTATCGAGTGCCGCGCGCAGCGGCTGGCACCAGCGCGCGGCGGCGGTCAGGATCTCCGGCCCCTCGTTCCAGATGTCGCGGCCCTCGTTGCGCGCCTTGACCATGCACTCCAGCGCCACCCGGTTGGCCACTGCGCCGGCCTGGATGCCCATGGGGTGCCCGATGGTGCCGCCGCCGAATTGCAGCACCACGTCGTCCTGCAGGTAATGCAGCAACTGGTGCATCTGCCCGGCGTGGATGCCGCCGCTCGCCACCGGCATCAGCTTCTTGAGACTCGCCCAAGGCTGGTCGAAGAAGATGCCGTGCTGCGGGTTCGCCGGCACGTAGGTTTCGCGGCAGGTGTCGTAGATGCCGCGCACCACGTTGGGATCGCCCTCCAGCTTGCCGACCACGGTGCCGGCGTGGATGTGGTCGACGCCAGCCATCCGCATCCACTTGGCGATCACCCGGAACGACACGCCGTGGTTCTTCTGCCGCGTGTAGGTCGAGTGCCCCGCCCGGTGCAGGTGCAGGATCATGTCGTTCTTGCGTGCCCACTTCGCCATCGACTGGATAGCGGTGTAGCCGATCACCAGGTCGATCATGACGATGACGCTGCCAAGGTCGCGGGCGAACTCCGCCCGCTCGTACATGTCCTCCATGGTGCCGGCGGTGACGTTGAGGTAGGTGCCCTTGATCTCGCCGGTCTCGGCCTGCGCCTTGTTCACGCCCTCCATGCAATAGAGATAGCGGTCGCGCCAATGCATGAACGGCTGCGAGTTGATGTTCTCGTCGTCCTTTGTGAAGTCGAGGCCGCCCTTCAGCGCCTCGTAAACAACGCGCCCGTAGTTGCGGCCCGACAGGCCGAGCTTCGGCTTCATCGTGGCGCCGAGCATCGGGCGGCCGTAGATGTTCATCCGCTCGCGTTCCACGACGATGCCGGTCGCCGGCCCCTGGAACGTCTTGAGGTAGTGCGGGGGAATCCGCATGTCCTCCAGCCGCAGCGCCTTGAGCGGCTTGAAGCCGAACACGTTGCCGATGATGGACGCGGTGAGGTTGGAGATCGACCCTTCCTCGAACAGGTCGAGGTCGTAGGCGATGTAGGCGAAGTACTGGTCGGGCGAGCCGGGCACCCGGTCCACGCGGTAGGCCTTGGCCCGGTAGTACTCGCTGTCGGTCAGCCGGTCGGTCCACACCACCGTCCAGGTGGCGGTCGAGCTTTCCCCGGCGATGGCGGCGGCGGCTTCCTCGGGATCGACGCCGTCCTGCGGCGTCAGGCGGAACACGGCTAGGATGTCGGTGTCCTTGGGCACGTAGTCCGGTTCCCAGTAGCCCATCTGGCGATACTTGAGTACGCCGGAGGTGTAACGCTCCTTGAGGTCGGTGATCTTCACGTCAAGCGCTTTGTTCATGACTGCCTCCATCCCGTGCGTTTTTTGGCCCGTGCGGCCCAGGGTGTCCCTGTTGACGGAAGACTTGCGGATAGACTTCGCAAGGGAAAGCAAAATACACTCACGACATACGTAAGGGATCGCTTGCCAATTCCATGCGCCACGTCACCATCCGCCAGCTGCAGGTGTTCGTCGAGGCGGCGGAGCGGCTGTCCCTGGCGCGCGTGGCGGAGCGGCTGCACCTGACGCCCTCCGCCGTGTCGTTCCAGATCAAGCAGATCGAGGCGCAAACCGGCTTCGCGCTGTTCGAGCGCGTCGGGCGCAAGGTCGCGCTGACCGACGCCGGGGGGCTGCTGCTGGGCTACGCGCGGCTGGTGCTCCGCTCCTTGCAGGACGCGGACCAGGCGATGACGGACTTGAAGGGGCTGACCGGCGGCCGGGTCCGCCTGGGGCTGGTGTCCACGTCCAAGTACATCGTGCCGCACATGATCGCCCGCTTCCGCGCGGCGGTGCCCGGCGTCACCGTGCAGCTTTCCGAGGGCAACCGCAGCCGGGTGCTGGAGCTGCTGACCAGCGGCGCCATTGACCTCGCGGTGATGGGCCAGCCGCCGGAGGACGCGGACGTCATCGCCGAGCGGTTCGCGCCGCACCCGTCAGTGATCGTGGCGCCGGCCGGCCACCGGCTCGGCCGCACGCCGCATCTGCCGCCCGCGGCGCTGGCGCGGGAACCGTTCGTCGTGCGCGAGGACGGGTCGGGCACCAAGGCGATGGCCGACCAGTTCTTCAAGGATGTCGGTTTCTCACCGCAGGCCGTCATGGTGTCGTCGAGCAACGAGATGATCAAGCAGGCGGTGATCGCCGGGATGGGCCTGGCGCTGATCTCCCAGCACACCGTCAGCCTGGAGCTGGCGCTTGGCCTGCTCGTGGCACTCCCGGTCGAGGGCTTCCCGTTGATGCGCTCCTGGTACATCGTGCAGCGCCGGACGCTGCCGCTGCTGCCGGTGCAGGCGCGGCTGCGCGGCTTTCTGATCGAGGTGGGCCAGGCCGTGATCGAGGACATCAGCCGGGACCACGCCCGGATCGCATCGGCCGGAAGGCCCGCCAAGGAGGCCGGCGATGCCGCTTGAGGCGCTGATCTTCGACGTGGACGGCACGCTCGCCGAAACCGAGGAGTGGCACCGCCATTCCTTCAACGCCGCCTTTGCCGCGTCCGGCCTCGGCTGGCATTGGGACCAGGCGCTCTATGGCAAGCTGCTGGACGTGACCGGCGGCAAGGAGCGCATCCGCCGCTATGCGGACACGCACGGCGAGGCCATCGGCGACGCCGCCATCGCCCGCCTGCACGCCGACAAGACCGCGCGCTACGTGGCGTCGGTCGCGGCCGGCGCCGTGTCGTTGCGCCCCGGCGTCGAGCGGCTGCTGCACGAGGCGCGGGCGGGCGGGCTGCGCCTCGCCATCGCCACGACCACGACGCCTGCCAACATTTCGGCGCTGCTGCGGACGACGCTCGGACCGGATGCCGCGGGCCTGTTCGAATGCATCGGCGCCGGGGACATGGTCGCGGCAAAGAAGCCTGCGCCGGACATCTACCAGTTCGTGCTCGACCGGATGGGCCTGAGGCCTGGGCACTGCCTGGCGCTTGAGGACACGCCGAACGGCCTCTGTGCCGCCCGGGGTGCCGGGATCGCCACCGTGATTACCACGAGCCTGTATAGCGGGACCACCGGGTTCGACGGTGCGCTCATGGTTCTGGATGGGTTGGGCGAGGCGGACGCGCCCTGCCGGGTCTTGCATGGCCCGGCGCTGCCTGGCCCGGCGCTGCGGGTCGCCGATCTGCGCCGCGTCCTGGACGACGCGGCGCCGAGTACGGGCGCGTGAGCCGCTTCGCTCAGCGCGCCGCCCGGCGTGACGGCCGGGCGCTGGCCTCGCCGTCACCCAACCGGGCGGCCCGGTCGTACCAGGCCGCGGCCGCGTCGGGGTCGGCCGCCGGGCCCCGGCCGAGCACCGCCGGGTCGTAGGTCCGCACCAGGCCCCGCGCGCCCAAGGTGCTTCCGGATGAAAGGGCGCGCTCATAAAACTGGCGTGCCGTGGCCACGTCGCCCCGCGCCAGCATCTCGTCGCCACGGCGCAGCAGGGTCGCGACCACGTCGGGCGCGGGCGTGGCCGGCGAGGCCGGAACACTTGGCCCGGGACTCGGCTCTGAGGCCGCGATGTCTGGCGCCTGCGCTGGCGCCGGGTCGGGGACCGCCTGTGGCGGTGCTGCGGCTTCGACGGCCGGAGCGTCGGGATGTGATGCGGGCGCTTCGGCCGCCGGTGCGGGATCGGAGGAGGCGCTCGTGTCCGGCGCCCGTTCGGCTTCCGGCAGGATGTCGGGAACGGGAGCGGCACTTGCCGCGGCAGCCGGCGCCTCCTGCTCCGAAAGGGCGGGCGCGGGCAGTTCGGCTTGCGGCGCCGGCTCTGGCGCTGTCACCTGCGGCGGCTGGCTTTCGGCCGCAAGGCCGTGCTCAGCCTCGGCCTGGGCAGCGGGCGCCGCCGCAGGCTCCGTGGGAACGGATGCTGTCGTCGCAGCGGCCGAGGGCATGGTTGCCGGGGCCGCCGTTTGCACAGGCGCGGCGGGTGGAACGTCAGGCGCCGGGCCGGGCGGGATGCCTGCATCCGAACGCTCCATCGGCGCGGTCCCAGGCGCCCCGGCGAGAACTGCGCGGCCATCACCCGCCGGCCGCGTCCACCCGGCGACGGCGCCGCCCGCGCCGCGTACGGCAGACAGCACGGGATCGAGCCGTCCGTCGCGTGCGGCGAAGACGAGGCCGCCAGCCGCCACAGCCAAGGCCGCCGCCAGCGCGGGCCGCAGGACCCCGATCCGGCGCTTGCCGCCCGGCTGCCGCCCATCCAGCATGTCGGCCGTGGCCCGGACCATCTCGACCGAAAGCTGCGGCCTGACCTGCAGGTCCCCGAGCATGAGCGTGCTGCGCACGATTGCCCCGATCCGCGTCGGCCTGCCCTCCGCGAGGCTCAGCACCTCCCGCTCCGCATCGTCCGCGAACGCCTGGCCGAAGATCTTGCGCGGCTCGTTCAGCAGATGCCTGATGAAGGCGCGCGCGTCCTCGTCGGCCATCGGACGTAAAACCGGGCGGACGGCGATCCGCTCGCGCAACGGCGTGAACTCGTCGGCGGCGAGCCTGTCCCACAGTTCGGGGCGGCCGGCCAGGATGACCTGCGGCGATGCCGGGTCTGTGCGGCCGCTTCCCGCGAGGCGCGTCAGGGCATGCAGCAGCGCGGACGACGCCCGGTCGGCATCGTCGACGACGACCACGGTATGGCAGCGGCCGGGCGACGCCGCGGGGAGCTGCGCGGCCTGCTCGATGGACACCTGGTCGGGCTGATCGATCCTGATGACGCGGAGCGGCGGCCCGGACTGTGCCGCGCCCACGGTGGACAGCACCACCGTCTTGCCCAGCCCCGGCGCGCCGGTGACGGCCGCGAAGACGTGCCACTCGGCAAGGGCGCGCCGGATGGCGTTGGCGGCTTCATGCTGGCTCGCGCTGAGGAAGGCCGGCCCGTCCAGCACGGCGCTTGCGACGGGCGTCGGCGCTCGCGGGTCATCCGTCATGGACTCCGCCTTTAAGAACGCAGGCGTACGCTCAACAGCCAAATTCGAGATCATCATGCCAATGCTATTTCTTATGCAAAACAAAGGTATTAAGCGGACAGGCAAATATACTATGTTATTAACTGGCCGCGTGCGTGCCTGCCAGAGTTTCGGTCTCAACCCATAGACCAATACAATTTTCAGCCTGTCGGAGTTCAATACAAAGGAAAATATTGCTATACTTAAACTGGCAGTTCTCAAAATACACGGCCCGGTTGTGATTTTCGTTTAGGGACCTCTTTATGCGATATTTCCATATCATGGCTCTAGTAATCGTCTTTCAGGGGTTCCCAGGGATGGCCGAGGCGCAGCAGGCGCCCGCTCCCGCAGCCGAGCCGGGCGACAGCGTGCCGGACGCGCGGCGCCCGCCCGTGGCGCCGCGCCCGCTTGTGCGCCGCCCCGTGCGCCGGGACCCGGTGGCGGCGTCCAGCGCGATCCGCACGCCGCCGGAAGCGCCTTTGTCCATCGACGGGGCGACAACGCTTGGGATGATGACCGGCGGCCTCAACGGCACCTTCTTGCAGATCGGCAGCGACGTCGCCGCGGTGGCCAGTTCCGACACAATGCGGGTCGTGCCGTTGGTCGGGAGAGGCTCGCTGCAGAACCTCGCCGACCTGCTCAACCTCCGAGGCGTGGATCTCGCGTTCGTTTCAGCCGATTCCGCGCGTGCCGCCGAGGCCAACCCGGCCTACTCGGGCCTGCGCAGCCGGGTCCACTACATCGCCAAGCTCTACAACCAGGAGATCCATATTTTGGCCGGGTCCGACGTGTTCACCGTGGCCGACCTGGCCGACAAGACGGTCAACGTCGATGTCATGGGCTCCGGCACGGCCGTCACGGCGCCCGCGGTATTCGAATCGATGCACGTCCCCGTCAAGTTGGCCCACGAGATCCCGGCCGTCGCCCTGGAGAAGCTGAAGCGCGGCGAGATCGCCGCATTGGTCTACACGCCGGCCAAGCCCAACCGGCTGTTCACGTCCATCCCGCCCAACTCCGGGCTGCACCTGCTGCAGTTGCCGGTCTCCGAAGCCCTGCTTGACGCCTATGTGCCGGCCAAGTTCACCCATGCCGACTACCCCTCGCTGGTCCTGGAAGGGGAAGAGGTGGAGACGTGGGCGGTCCCCGTGCTGCTCACCGCCTACAACTGGCCGGTGGGCACCGCGCGGTACAATAGCCTTGCGGCGTTCACCGACCTGTTCTTCTCCCATCTGTCGGAGCTGCAGCAGCCGCCGTTCCATGAGAAGTGGCACGACGTGAACATCCGGGCGACCGTGCCGGGCTGGACCCGCGCGCCCTACGCGCAGCGCTGGCTTGACCGTTCAGGGGTTCAAAGCGCCGCCGCCGCCGCACCGGTGGCGGCCGGGTTCGAGAAGGAGGCGTTCAACGAGTGGGCCGCGGGGATCGGCTTCACGAAAATGACCGCATCCCAAAGCGCACAGCTCTTCAGCCTGTGGCGGCTTCGGCGGAAGGGGCAGTAGCGGCGGCCTCCGCTGACCTGGGTGGGCCGGGCCGGCGTGTCGATGGTCAAGCGTGGGGGGTCAAGCGTGGGGGGGGTCAGGCGCGGCGCAGCCGGGCCATGGCGGCGATGCCGAGGAACGGCCCCACCGCCAGCAGCGCAAAGGCGAACCGCCACCCCACCCAGCCGACGACCACCGGGATAAGCTGGATGCTGACCAGGGTGAGCAGGAAGCCGAGGCAGGTCTGCACGGTCAGCATGGTGCCGACCAGCGACCGCTCGCTGAGTTCGGCGATGGCGGCAGAGAACTGGGCGGAATCGGCGATGACAGCGACGCCCCAAACGAGGCTCACGACCAGCAGCGGCCCGGCGGGTCCGCCGAACAGCAGGCCGATGCCGGCGGCGCACAGGCCGCTGGTCGCCATCGCGGCGATGGTGACGTTCGCCCGTCCGTAGCGGTCCGCCGCCCAGCCGCCGCCCATGGCGCCGAGCGCGCCCACCGCGACCACGGCAAACGCCGCGAGTTCCGGGCCGACCGGCGGCACGGCGCCATAGCGGGTGCGGAAGCTCGCGGCGAAGAACGCCCCGATCCACGCCCACATCGCATACAGCTCCCACATGTGGCCGAGATAGCCCAGGTTGGCGAGCCGCACGCCCCGGTTGCGCCAGGCCTCCAAGGCGTTGCCCGGGCGCAGCGGCGCGGCAGCCGGCAGGTTCGGACCCAAGCCTGCCAGCCGGATCAGCCCGGCGGCAACCAGCGCCCCCGCCGCCGCCGCGGCCACCGGCCAGCGCCAGTCCAGCCCGCCCGCCGCCGCGACCAGATGCGGGAACGCCGAGCCGAGCGTCAACGCCGCGACCAGCAGCCCCACCAGCAGGCCGAGGTCGCCGGCCGCCCAGGTGGCCGCGAGCTTCATGCCCACTGGGTACACCGCGGCCATGCACGCGCCGGTCAGGAAGCGCAGCGCGGGGATCGCCGCCGAGCCGGGGTCGCAGAACAGGATGAGGGTGTTGGCACCCCCGGCCACCGCGGCGCCTGCCGCGAACAGGCGCCGCAGGTCGAAACGGTCCGGCAGGCTGAGCAGCGCGCTGCACAGCGTGCCCGCGACGAAGCCGCCCTGCACGCTGCTGGTCAGCAGCGCCTCATGGAACGGGGACAACGCGACCTGCGCGCGGATGGCCGGCAGCGAGGCGGTGGTGGCGAACCAGGTGGACATCGCCGCGACCTCGCTGACCAGCAGCATGATGAGCGAGAAGCGCCGGCTGCCTGGTCCCGCCATGCTCGTTCTTGTCCTCGCCATCAGCCCGCGCCAGCCGGCCGCAGCCGAACGTGATGCCCCCGAGCTACACCCGCGCAACCGTGTTAGGAAGCGCATGGGCAAACCCCAGCCGAGGCAACCGATGCAAGACCCTCCATCCTCCTGGCCCGCCGAGATCCATGCCGTGCTGCAACGGGCCGACGTCCGGCAGGCGTTCTATGTGCCGGACGCCGGGCTGTCCCGCTTGATCGAGCTGCTGCGCGCCGACCCGGCCGTCGCCGCCACGGTGCTGACCACCGAGCAGGAAGGCGTTGCCATGGCGGCCGGCGCCTGGCTCGGCGGGCAGCGCGCCGTGCTGCTGATGCAGTCGAGCGGCGTGGGCAACTGCGTCAACATGCTGTCCCTGATGGCGAGCTGCCGCTTTCCCCTGCTGGCGGTGGTGACGATGCGCGGGGAATGGGCGGAGTTCAACCCGTGGCAGGTCGCCATGGGCGCCGCGACGCCGGCGGTGCTGGCGGCCATGCGGGTCACGGTCCTGCGGGTGGACGGGGCGGCGGACGCGGCGCCCACTGTGGAGGCCGCGGCGGCGGCGGCGTTCGACGGGGATCAGGCCGTCGCGGTGCTGCTGTCGCAGCGCATGTTGGGGCGCAAGCTATGGGTGGCGAAATGACCGGGTTGGACCGCCGGGCCGCGGTGCGGGCTCTGCTGCACGGCCGCGGCGCCGCCCTGGTGGTGTGCGGCCTGGGGTCGCCCGGCTACGACGTGTTCGCGGCCGGCGACCACGACGGCAACTTCTACCTTTGGGGCGCGATGGGCGGCGCGGCGCTGGTCGGGCTGGGCCTCGCCTTGGCGCAGCCGACGCGCCCGGTCCTGGTCGTCACCGGGGATGGCGAGATGCTGATGGGCCTGGGCGGCTTGGCCACCATCGGCGCGAGCCGCCCGGCGAACCTCGGCATCGCCGTGCTGGACAACGGGCGCTACGGCGAGACCGGGATGCAGGAAAGCCACACCGCGCTGGGCGTCGATCTCTGCGGCGTCGCACGGGCGGCGGGCTTTGCCGAAGTGGCGGAGGCGTCGGACCTCGACGGCATCGCGGCGCTCCGCCCCGGCCTTTCGTCGACTGAGGGCGGCCCGCGCTTCGCCGTCCTGCGCATCGCGCCGGAGGAGGTGCCGCGCGCCCTGCCGATGCGGGACGGCGCGGCGCTCAAGCTCCGGATGCGGGCGCATCTGGGGTTTCGTCCAGAGTAAGCTCGCTGCCGGCCAGGCCGGCCGTCCGCCGCCTGCACCGTGAACCCGGCCGGCAGCAGCGTGCCCATGCCCAAATCCTCCGTCATAGCGTTCCCTGGGCCCTGGTTGCCCGACGGAGGCTAGGGCATTGTCCGGCACCATGGGAAACTGTGCAAACGGGCGCGCGGCGGCATGACCGAAACACCCACTTATGAGATCCTAGCACTGCGCTACGCCACGCAGGCCGAGCGCCCGGCGTCCGCCAACCTCCTGCTGCCGGACGATCACGCCTCGCCCATGCCGATTGACTACTTCGTGTGGGCGATCCGGGGCGGCGGGCGCTGCATCGTGGTGGACACCGGTTTCGGCCCCGAAGCCGCGGCCCGGCGCGGGCGCACCCTGATGCGCAGCCCGGCCGCCGCCCTGGCCGCCGCCGGCATAAACGCCGCTTCGGTTGCGGACGTGGTGCTGACGCACCTGCACTACGACCACGCCGGCTGCCTCGACGCTTTTCCCGCCGCCACCTTCCATTTGCAGGACAAGGAGATGGCCTACTCGACCGGCCGGCCCATGGGCCATCGGGCGCTGCGCCTGCCGGTCGATCTCGACGACGTGCTGAACGCCGTCCGCCACGTCTTCGCCGACCGCGTGCGCTTCCATGACGGCACGGCCACGCTGGCGCCGGGCGTCACGCTGCACTTGGTGGGCGGGCACTCCGGTGGATTGCAGGTCGTGCGGGTCTGGACGGCGCGCGGATGGGTCGTGCTGGCGTCGGACGCCGCGCATTACTGGGCCAATATCCGCACTCGCAACCCCTTCCCCTTGGTGGCCGACGTGCTCGCCATGGCGGAGGGCTGGCGCATCTGCGAGGAGCTGGCGGACGGGCCGGACCACGTGATCCCCGGGCACGACCCACTGGTGCTGGCCCGCTTCCCCGCCGTGCCGGGACTGGTGGACACCGTGCGGTTGGACCTGCCGCCGGTTGACCCGGCCTGCTGAATCGCCGAAGGAGCGCCCATGCCGACACCCTCCATCCGACACGCCGCCGCGGCGCTGCTCATCGCCATGGCAGCCGGGGCCACTGCACCCAGCGCGATGGCGCAGACGGCGCTGCCGCCCCGCGACGTGCCGGCGCGCAGCCTGCCGGTGCCCGGCGACGTCAGCCCGGAGGCGCAGGCGCTGATCGCCATGCCGCTCCGGAAGGATTGGGACCGCCCGCCGTCCACGCCGGAGGGCTGGCGGGCGCTTGCCCAGACCGGCGGCGCCGCCGTGGCGCAGAACGTGCCGGGGATGCTGGAACGCCTGCACGTCAAGCTGGAATCCACGACCATGGACGGCGTCAAGGTGTTCGTCCTGACGCCGGACGCGATGCCGCCGGAGCACCTCAGCCGCCTGCTGATCCACGTGCACGGCGGCTGCTACGTGCTCAACCCCGGCGAGGCGGCGCTGCCGGAGGCGGTGCTCATGGCCGGGTTCGGGCGCTTCAAGGTGATCGCGGTGGACTACCGCATGCCGCCCGATGCCTATTTCCCGGCGGCGCTGGACGACGCGATGACGGTGTGGAAGGCGGCGCTGAAGCAAGCGGACCCGAAGAACATGGCGATTTTCGGCGCGTCCGCCGGGGGCGCGCTGACGCTGGAGATGGTGCTCAGGGCCAAGTACGAGGGGCTGCCGCTGCCGGCGGCCATCGCGCCGGGCACGCCGATGTCGGACGTGACGGGGGTGGGCGATACGTTCCAGACCAACGCGCTGGTGGACAACGTGCTGGTCTCGCCCGACGGGTTCTGCGACGCCGCCGCCCGGTTCTATGCCCAGGGCCACGATCTCAAGGACCCGATGCTCTCCCCGGTGTACGGCGACATGCACGGCTTCCCGCCCACCATCCTGACCACGGGCACTCGCGACCTGTTGTTGAGCAACACCGTCCGGGTGCACCGCAAGCTGCGTGCCGCAGGCGTCGAGGCGGCGCTGCAGGTGTTCGAGGGCCAGTCGCACGCGCACTACATCCGCGACGACCGCACGCCGGAAACGAAGGAGGCGTTCGAGGAGATCGCCAATTTCTTCGACGCGCATTGGGGGAAGTGACGGCATGGTGGACGTGGAAAAGCTGAAGGCGGTCCTGCTGCACGGCGCACGCGAATACCCGCCAGCCGAGCACCTCCTCAACCGCCTGCTGAAGAAGCGCCCGCACGACCGGGTCGATGCGACGGTATGGGAGGACCAGTACGGGTCCGGGCACTGGGACTTCCTGACCGGCATGACCGAGGCCGCCCGGCACGCCGTCATGGCGGACTGGCGGGAGCGGCTCAAGCCTGGCGGCGCCATCCTGGAGATCGGCTGCGGCACCGGGCTGCTGTGCCGCACGATGCGGCGGGGCGGCTACGAGCAGTATTTGGGCGTCGATATCTCGCAAACCGCCATCGCCCAGGCGGAGGCGGAGCTTGCGGACGCGCAGACGCGGTTCACCGCCGGCGACGCGGCCACCTTGGCGCTGGACGAGCGGTTCGACATCATCGTCATCAACGAGGCGCTGAACTACTTCGTGGGGCCAGGCGAGTTCCTGCGCCGACTGCATGCGAACCTGCGGCCCGGCGGCGTGCTGCTCATCTCTATGGCGCAGTGCAACCTGCGCGACGGGCTGTCGAAGATCGCAATCTGGCGCGAGATCGCGCCGGATCATGAGGTGATCCAGGAGGTGGCGCTGCACCGCAATCCCTGGCCGGTGTGGAACATCAAGGCGTTGCGGCCGGTGGGCTGAACGCGGTATTACGTAGCACCCGCCGCCACGCGGAGCTTGCGGTCCGCGGTTGGGTGCGAGCGGGAGAGTGGTTATTCCATCTGCCGCGCGCTCTGGTTTTTGGCGCAACACTAGTTGGCATAGTTGCTTGCGCCTTGGAGAAAGACGTTCAGTCCAAGACTGTCGGCTGAAATGGCTCCTTGGCTCCTTGGTATGGACTGACCATCAAACCGGAGGATTTGGAGCGTAACTCCGGTCTCGCCGGAGCCACTGGAGGTCGAGAATCCGTATTTCACGTAGCCAGCAAAAATGATCTCCAATGGAGTATTCTGCTGGAACCCCTTGAAGTTCCGTGTTGATTTCTCCAGGCGTTATTTTTTCGGCAACAAATCCCGGAATGGGATTGTCTGGAAAGACTGAGAGTGTGATTGCATCTGAATAGTTCGCATTACAAGTCGCGTCTTGCGCGATGGATGGAGACGGGTAAGCAGCTCCTCCAACAAGCATCAGGCCGAACCGGAGTCTGACGCTCTGGGCAGGAGAATGCCCGCTGTTGTTGATTTCGACGTTGAACGGAAGCGATATGCCGTCAGCAGAGATGTCCAGTGGGCCAGCTATTTTCGTTTTAACAGAAATCCAAGGCCTTTGAGTCGCAACAAAGTTATCATGGTTGATCATGTTGCCTATGACTGCTGCGCCAAGGGCCAAACCGGAAACCAGAGTAGAAGCTATGAGGCCCCAAAAAGCGTCACGCGTCCACGATATGCGCTCGTGTTCCCAACGATCCTGGTTGCTGCTCTGGGTCTGATATTCCTTCAAAAGAGCATTGAGTACGCCTCCAACATCAGAGTCGTCATGACGCTGTCTGGCTGGGTTCTCCGTGTTGCCGGGCTTGGGACCCTCCTTTTCCGCGTGATCCTCAATCAAATTTGACCCGCTCCGACTCGTCCACGCTTCGAAGGAGCATCCTACAGCCTTCAACTCCTTGGAAGGAATGTGCCTCTGGACCTCCATAGCCCGACTCTACGGCCCGGGCAGTGCAGGTGCTATGTTCCTGTGATGGCAGATGCTACATCATGCCAAACCAACGTTAGGCTGCCATGAGCCGCCGGAGGGCGGCTGCATAGCGCACCGCCACGGCCTCCCGCGCGACGTGCCGTCCGGCGGTCACACGCCGGCGCCCGCGCACCCAGACGCCATCCATTGCGCCCCGCCCGGCCCCGAAGATCCAGCCGTCGAGCAGCCAGTCGCCGTGGCGGTGCACGAGGTTGGGATGGTCGGCCCGCAGCGTCACGAGATCCGCGGCGGCCCCGGCCCGCAGCCCTGGCGGCCCGGCGTCCAAAGCCTGGGCGCCGCCCGTCAGCGCCGCGTCGAACAGCGTCCGTCCGGTGGACGCGCCGGCCTCCCCCGCCATCAGGTTGCGCCCGCGCTGCCCAAGGCGCTGCGCATATTCCAGTTGCCGCAGCTCCTGCGCCGCGTCGGCCGAGACGTTCGAGTCGGTGCCGACGCCATAGCGACCCTTTGCCGCGAGCCAGTCCACGCCGAGGAAGATGCCATCGCCGAGGTTCGCCTCCGTGGTCGGGCACAGCCCGGCGACGGCGCCGGCCGCGGCGAGGCGGGCCGCCTCGCCTGGCGTCATGTGCGTCGCGTGGATCGGGCACCAGCGCCCGTCAACGGTCGCGTGGTCCAGCAGCCACTCCACCGGGCGGGCGCCACTCCAGGCCAGGCAGTCCTCGACTTCCCGCACTTGTTCCGCGATGTGGATGTGCACCGGGCCGTCCGGCAGCAACCCGGCCACAACCGCAAGCTCCTCCGGCGTCACAGCGCGCAGGCTGTGCGGCGCGACCCCGAGAGTGCTGCCGTCCAGCCCAGAGACCACGCCGCGGCTCGCGTCCAGCAAGCGGGCGAACTCGTCCAGGTGGCTTACGAAGCGGCGCTGGCCCGGCGCGGGCGGCAGGCCGCCGAAGCCGCCATGCGCGTAGAACACCGGCAGCAGCGTGAGCCCGATGCCGCTCGATGCCGCCGCTGCGCCTACCCGCTGCGCCATCTCGGACGGCTCGGCATAGGGCTGCCCATTGGGGGCGTTGTGCAGGTAATGGAACTCGCCCACCCGGGTGAAGCCGCCTTCCAGCATCTCGACGTAGGCCTGGGCGGTGACGGCCTCCACGTCCTCCGGGGTCATGGCGGCGAGGAAGCGGTACATCACCTCGCGCCAGGTCCAGAAACTATCGGACGCCGGGCCGCGCACCTCGGACAGCCCGGCCATGCCGCGCTGGAAGGCGTGGCTGTGCAGGTTGGACAGGCCGGGGATGCCGACCGCGTGCCGCTCGTCGCCCGGTTCGGCGATGGCGTCCGGCTGCACGCTGGCGATCAGGCCGCCCTCGACGAGAAGGCGCACGTTCGACGCCCAGCCATCCGGCAGCAGCGCCTCGGCCAGGAACACGGACGCCATGGCGCACACCCTCGGATGAAAGCCTGGATTTAGCCCGGCGTCGGCTGATAGGGATAGGGGCAGCCCTGGGGAGCATGGCGCGATGTTCGACACGGTCTGGCGCAATGCAAGGCTCGCGACGTTGGCGCCGGTGACGGGGATGGGCGTGGTGGACCATGGCGCGGTCGCGAGCCGTGCGGGGCGGATCGCCTATGCGGGGCCGGACCATGACCTTCCCTCCCCTGGCGCGGCCGAGATCGTCGATTGCGGCGGCCGCTGGATCACGCCGGGACTGATCGATTGCCATACCCACCTGGTCTATGCCGGACACCGGGCGGCGGAGTTCGAGCAGCGGCTCGCCGGTGCCAGCTACGCGGACATCGCCCGCGCCGGCGGCGGCATCGCGCGTTCGGTCGCGGCCACGCGCGGGGCCAGCTTGGAGCGCCTGGTCGCCGAGACCCTGCCGCGTTTGGACGCGCTGATCGCGGAGGGCGTCACCACGGTCGAGGTGAAGTCCGGCTACGGCTTAAACGTGTCGAACGAGGCCAAGCAGTTGCGCGCCGCGCGCCGGCTCGCGGAGCTTCGCCCGGTCGGAATCACGACAACCTTCCTGGGCGCGCACGCCCTGCCGCCCGGCAGCGGCGACAAGGACGCCTACATCGCCCGGGTGTGCGAGGAGATGCTGCCGGCCATCGCGGCCGAGGGCCTGGCCGACGCGGTCGATGCGTTCTGCGAAAGCATCGCCTTCTCGCCGGAGCAGGTCGCCCGCATGTTCGCCGCGGCGAAGCGCCACGGCCTGCCGGTCAAGCTGCACGCGGACCAGCTTTCAAACGGCGGCGGCGCGCGCCTTGCGGCGGAACACAACGCGCTCTCGGCCGACCACCTGGAATACGCGGACGAGGGCGGGGTCGCCGCCATGGCGCGGGCCGACACGGCCGCGGTGCTGCTGCCGGGCGCGTTCTACTTCCTCCGCGAGACGCAGGCGCCGCCGGTGGCGCTGTTCCGCCGCCACGGCGTGCCGATGGCGCTGGCCACCGACAGCAACCCCGGCACTTCGCCGCTCACCTCGCTGCTGCTCGCGATGAACATGGGCGCCACGCTGTTCCGCATGACGGCCGAGGAGTGCATCGCCGGCGCCACGCGGGAAGCGGCGCGGGCGCTTGGCCTGTTGGAACAGATCGGCACGCTGGAGGCCGGCAAGCGATGCGACCTGGCGATCTGGTCCGTGGATACGCTCGCGGAACTGGTTTACCGGATCGGCTTCAACCCGATGCACCTTCGCGTTTGGCGGGGCCAATGATCACCCTCTTTCCCGGCGACACGCCGCTTGCCGCCTGGCGCGCGATCTACCGCGGCGCGGAGGTGTTGCTGGACGGCGCGGCGCAGGCGGGGATCACCGAGAGCGCCGCCGCAGTGCAGGCGATCCTGGCGCGCGGCGCGCCGGCCTACGGCATCAACACCGGCTTCGGCAAGCTGGCGCATGTCCGCATCGGTCCCGACGACCTCGCCGCGCTCCAGCGCAACATCGTGCTGTCGCACGCCGCGGGCGTCGGGGCGCCGATGCCGGTCCCGGTCGCCCGGCTGATGCTCGCCTTGAAGCTCGCCAGCCTGGCGCAGGGCGCATCCGGCGTGCAGCCGGAAACGGTGGCGCTGCTGGAGGCGATGCTCGCCCGGGGGCTGGTGCCGGTGGTGCCGAACCAGGGGTCGGTCGGCGCGTCGGGCGACCTGGCGCCGCTGGCCCATGTGGCGGCGGCGATGATCGGGGTGGGCGAGGTGTTCGTGGACGGGGCGCGGGTGCCGGCGGCGGCCGCCTTGAGCGCCG
>JAABUS010004665.1_pt1 | contig 19337 bp, 21 predicted proteins | sample 5560161 | NCBI WGS metagenome assembly JAABUS01 (sample SAMN10711885, study PRJNA513376) | rock metagenome | isolation source: Antarctica rocks | place: Antarctica: Victoria Land, Trio Nunatak nord | collected 2016-01-04 | reverse complement strand
AACCGTCACGCGCACAAGCACCGGGGAGGTGAGGAAGAAGAAGGCATCTATCCGACTAACCTGACCAACGGAGTGTCAAGGATCAACCGACGTCGAAACGTCAAAGATCAGCCGAAGGTGAACAGGCGTACCGAACAGGCGTACCGAACAGGCGTACCGAACAGGCGTACCGAGGGTCCTGTGTCTTCCGGTTGCCCCCGGCGCTAGTGGCGATGCCCATCGGCGGCTAGAAAAGGGTTAGGTAGCGGTCGACCTCCCAGGCGCTGACGACTGCGTGGTAGTCCATGAACTCGCGCTGCTTGATGTCCGCGTAGTAGTCGATGTAGTCACCGGCCGGATCGGTCCCCAACGCTTCGCGCAACACGGTGTCCTCCCGCAGCTCTTCGGTAGCGTGCAGCAGGGTTGGCGGCATGGTGATGATCTTGCGCTCGGCGACCTGCTCCTTGGTCAAGGTATAGAGGTTGTCCCGGTTTGGTTCACCCGGATCGAGCTTGCCGTCGATCCCATCCAGGCCCGCAGCGAGCATCACGGTCAGCGCGAGGTAGGGGTTTGCCGAACCGTCGCACCCGCGGTGCTCCACTCGCCCGCTGTCGGGAATCCGCAGCATCTGCGTCCGGTTGTTGCCGCCATAGGTCGCATACGCCGGTGCCCAGGTGGCTCCGGAGGCCGGAGCACCCACGCCCATCCGCTTGTAGCTGTTCACGGTCGGACAGGTGACAGCAATCGCTGCGCGGGCATGCTTGATGAGACCGGCAACGAAGGAGTAGCCGAGCGCGGACATTCCGAGGCCCCGTTCGTCCTCCTCGTCGCGGAACAACTCCTCCTCGCCTCGCCAGAGACTGGAGTGCATGTGCAGTCCATTGCCGGTGCGGTCACTGAACACCTTGGGCATGAAGGTCGCAGCCATCCCGGCTTCATGGGCCAGGGTGTGCACCATGTACCGGAAGAAGATCAGCCGGTCCGCTGAGGTCAGGGCGTCGGCGTACTTGAAGTTCTGCTCGAACTGCCCGTTGGCGTCCTCGTGGTCGTTGGCGTAGTTGGTCCAGCCGAGCTGATTGCAGTACTTGGAGACCCGGGTCAGATGCGGGTACATCCGGGTGAGCGCCTTCGCGTCGTAACAGGGCGAGTTGGCCGTATCGAGCGGATCGGCGATGCGCACGCCGCCGTCGGCCTCCCGGGATACCAGGAAGTACTCGGCCTCCACGCCGACGTTGTACGTCAGTCCCCTCTCCTCGAGGCGCGCCAGCTGTTTCTTGAGGATGACCCGCGGTGTGTAACGCCAAGGCAGTCCGTCGACGTGGATGTCGCACTGCAGCACCGCTAGCTCGGGCTGCCAGGGGACCCGAAGGTAAGAGGACGGGTCGGGTACGGCGATCAGGTCGGGGTCCGACGGTGTCTGGCCCATCGGCCCGGCCGCAAACCCCGCGAAGCCGGCCCCGCCGTCCATCAGAAGGTCGAAGGACTCTGCCGGGATGAGTTTGGCGCACGGCTTGCCGTGCATGTCGACAAACATGGCGAAGAAGAACTCGATCCCATCGGCCTCTGCCCTCGTCTTGAGTTCCTCGCGAGACGTCATGGTGCCTCCTGTCTCGGGCCCCGGTGGGCTCGGCTGGTGGTCCGGCCGCTCGATAGCGGACTCGTGCCGCTCATGCACTCGCATCAGGGGGTTGCTTGTCAAGAAACACTGAGTAGTCTCAGTTGACCCGCAGCCCCGAGCAGCGGGGCAGCAGGCCGATGAGGGGGCCCAATGTCCACGATGCCCGACCGTTCCGCGGTCCTGCATACCGAGCGCGAGGGCGGCTCCCTGCAACGCGGCACCAACTGGTGGGGTGCTTTTGTCATCGGCCTGGCCGGCACCATCCTGGTCACCGGGATCGCGCCCTTCGCCGTGCAGAGCCTCGGGGCGGCATCCATTCCGCTGTTCGTCGCGGTGACCGGCGCCGGTGTGCTGCTCTGTTTCCTCCTGGCCGAACTCGCGGCCATGATGCCGGATCGGACCGGCGGTCTCCCGTCGTACGCGTTCGAAACGTTCAAGCCGTTGGGTGACACGACGGCCAAGCACGTAGGCGGTCTGTCCGGATGGGCCTACTGGCTGGGCTGGTTCCCCGTGGCTCCGATCAACATGATCCTCGCGTCGGCCTACATCGTGAGCCTGTCCGGGCTGGCGCCGGGACCCAGCTTTCTGCCGTTCGGCACACTCGGGTCGCCGATCACCTTGACCGTCCTGATCATTGCGATGGTCGGCCTTGTCGGCATGCTGATCCCGGCGCTGCTCGGCATCCGACTTGGCGCCCGCTTCGCCACGATCCTCGGGGTCGTTTCCATGGTGCCGCTCACTGCGCTGGTCTTCCTCCCGCTGCTGAACCCGAGTTCGATGTCATTCGCCAACCTCAGCGGGTTTCACCTCCCCCCCGGCGCCGTGGGCGGATTCGCATTTTTCGTTGCCTGGATCTTCATTCTGACGTGGTCCGTTCTCGCAATGGAGGCCGCGGCCTGCTACATCGGAGAGTGCCGCGACCCCGCGCGGGACGCGAAGATCGCGATGACCGCAGAGGGCCTGTTCGGGTTCTTCATCTATGTGTCGATTCCCTTGGTCTTCGTACTCGTGCTCGGCACTGCGGAAAGCTTCGACCCGCTGACCGTGTTCACCGACTTCAGCGGCCGGGTCTTCGACACCACCTCGGGTGGGGTGCTTCAGTGGTTGATCGGGATCCCATTGATCGTGGCGCTGCTGCTCTCCGTCCTTAACGCCATCATGGGCGTGGGCCGGTCGCTGTTCCAGGTAGCGGAGGACGGCATGATCCCTCGGTGGTTCATGCACACCAACCGTTACGGCGTTCCCGATCACGCCATGATCTTCAACGTCGTTTGCGCGGCGGTGGTTGTGCTGTTCGGCTCGCCGCTGCGGATTTACGTCTTCTCCAACATGGGCTATCTGGTGGCCGTCTCGCTGGCGCTGTTTGGATACTTCCTGCACCGCCATTTCCATCCCGAACTCCCCCGGCCAGTCCGGATGCCTAGTGCACTGCGCTGGGTGGCGCTCGCTGCCTCCATCATTTTCCTCTTCACCTGGGCCTACGGCGGTTGGAACGCACCCGCGCTGGTAGTCGATCCGAATGAAGGCCCATTCCTGTTCTGGCTCGGTATCGTGATTATCGCGGCCTACCTGCCGCTTTACCTGTGGCGGCGAGCAGCCGACCGCCGCGAGGCGCGGAACGCGGCCTCCGTCACAGCGGACGGCTGACCGCCCGATGCCTGTCCTCGGGGCTTGGCGCAGGGCTCGCGACAACGCGCCGTCAGGGCCAAGCACGGTGCTGCTCGCGTCGACCGGCGTTCCCTTTACCGACGAGGAGATCAATACCTGCGCCGAGCTGGCGGGTGCCTCCCCTGTCACGGTGCTCTCCATCGCGCGCCTGCACGGCTCCGCCTTCGGACTCCCCAATCCCGGTCTGATGCCGACCCGACGGGATCGCGAAAAACAGCGAGACATCGTGGCGGCCGCGATTCGGGCACTCGAACGGGGCGGCCGGTTAGTAGCTGGCCAGGTGGTCATCAGCCGCAATCCCGCCAAGACCATTGCCCGCGCCGCGCTGCGGCTCGAGGTCGAGCATGTGGTCCTGGCCGCACCTGTTCAAAGCCGGCTACGCCGGCTCGTGGAGGGAGACCCTGCGGCTGGGGTACGGAGACGGCTGGCTTCGATCCCCGTCAGCACCCGCGGCTCCTCCTGACCGGAAACCCTTGAGGTTGCCTCCCAAGAAACCCTGTGTACTCTCAGTTGACCGCTGCACGAATGTGGCGGTTGCTCTATCAGCGATACCTGGGAGCCGACGTGTGCGGAATCGTTGGACTACACCTAAAGGACCCCACCCTCGAGCCTCGGCTCGGTGAGTTCCTCGTCCCTATGATCGATGCCCTGACCGGCCGCGGTCCCGATTCGGCGGGGCTGGCCCTCTACGACCGGTCGTTGCCCGAGGGGTCGTTGCGCTGGTCACTGCGCGGTCCCGACGAGAGCTACGACTGGCCATCGCTGGTTGCGGGCCTAGAAGTCAATACGGGGCAGCCGGCGGCGGTCGACGTCACAGCCGACGTTGCCTTGTTGACCGTGAAAGCAACCACCGACCACGTCACGGGCTGGCTGAACAAGAATGCCCCGGAGATCAGCATCGTCGGCGTGGGGCAGGCAATGACCATGCACAAGGACATCGGCTCGGCTCGTCAGATCTGCGACCGCTACGGCATCCATCTGGCGGGCGGTTACCAGGGCGTGGGCCACACGAGGATGGCGACCGAGTCGGCCGTCACGACCAAGCACTCACACCCCTTCTCACCCGCCCCCGACCTGGCGCTGGTGCACAACGGCTCGTTTTCCAACCATGCATCCATCCGACGCCGGTTGGAAGACCATGGCGTGGCCTTCGAGACCGACAACGATTCCGAAGTTGCGGCGCGCTACATCGGCTATCGACTGGATGAGGGCGACACCCTGGACGACGCGATGCGGATGGTCGTCAAGGAGTTCGACGGTTTCTTCACGCTGCTCGTGACCTCTCGTGACGAGTTCGCAGTCGTACGGGATGCCTTTGCCTGCAAGCCACTTGTTGTTGCCGAGACCGATTCGTATGTGGCCGTGGCCAGTGAGTATCACGCGCTGGCTGCTTTGCCAGGTGTCGAGAACGCCCGGGTGTTCGAACCACAGCCGGAGGAAGTCCATTCGTGGCTCAAGAGCTGACGAAGGTGTTGTCGCCGTCCGCGACGACAACGGCCGAGGTGGTCCTGAGCTGCGCGGAGCTGACAACCCGGGAGATCAACGGCCGCCTACGTGACATGCCTGAGGGCACCGTCGTACGGATCACCGAGGCGCGCGGCACTCATAATCTCGCAGTCGGCCTGCGGCATCGTCTCGCTGTCACCATCGAGGGCAACGCCGGTTACTACACCGCCGGCCTGTCCGACGGGCCGGACGTCACTGTCGAGGGCTCGGTCGGCTGGGGACTGGCGGAGAATCTCATGAGCGGAGTGGTCCGCGTACGCGGAAACGCGTCGGAGTCAGCAGGTGCCACCGCGCATGGCGGAACGGTCATCGTGCATGGCGACGCCTCGTCGCGGGCCGGGATCTCGCTCAAGGGCGGCACCCTCGCGGTGGCCGGGGATGTCGGGCACATGAGTGGATTCATGGCGCAGGCTGGCACCATCTTGGTTGGCGGCAACGCCGGGCATGCCCTGGGCGACAGCCTCTATGAGGCAGTGGTCTATGTAGGGGGAAGCGTGCGGTCCCTCGGCGCGGACAGCCAGGTCGAGGAGCTCACCGAGGTCGACGTAGCGCGGGTCCACGCGATCTTGCACCTGGCCGGCTTCGATCACATCGAAGCCGAGAACGTGACCAGGGTGGCCTCGGCCAAGCAGCTGTACAACTTCGATGCGCTGAAGAACCAGAGGTACTGATGAGTAGCGTCGAACGGCCCGTACCGCAGGAAGCCAGCCAGACCCGACGCGTCCAGGCTCGAGATTCACACCGCCGCAGCGCAACCTTCCCGCCTGAAATGGTGAGCCAGATCCAGACCATGGCTGACTCGGGGCGCTACGAGATCCGCGGCTGGGGCGCCAAGCGGCAGGTGCCGAGCTTCGACGACCTGACATTCCTGACGGCGTCGGTGTCCCGTTATCCACTGGAGGGCTATCGGGAACAGTGCGATACCACCACCGTGCTGGGATCTCGTTTCGCCAGCAAGCCCCTCGTGCTCGATATACCAATCACCATTGCCGGCATGAGCTTCGGCTCGCTGTCGGCGAATGCCAAGGAGTCCTTGGGTCGCGCCGCCACCGCAGTAGGAACCTCGACAACCACCGGCGACGGCGGGATGACGACCGAGGAACGCCAAGCCTCCTCAAGATTGGTCTACCAGTGCCTGCCGTCGCGGTATGGCTTCAATCCGGCTGACCTGCATCAGGCAGATGCAATCGAGGTCGTCATCGGTCAGGGCGCCAAACCCGGCGGTGGCGGAATGCTCCTGGGGGAAAAGGTCAGTGAGCGGGTGGCCGGCATGCGGACACTGCCTGCCGGGATCGACCAGCGCTCCGCCAGCCGGCACCCCGACTGGACCGGACCCGACGACCTCGCCATCAAGATCGCTGAATTGCGCGAGGCCACCGCCTGGGAGAAGCCCGTCTACGTCAAGCTCGGCGCCACCCGGGTCACCAATGACGTCAAGCTCGCAGTCGCTGCAGGCGCGGACGTCGTCGTGGTGGACGGGATGCAGGGCGGCACCGGCGCCACCCAGGAAGCCTTCATCGAACACACCGGCATCCCGACCTTGGCCGCCGTCAGGCTCGCCTCCGACGCGCTGCGCGAAATAGGTAAGTCCGACGAGGTGCAGCTCATCGTCTCGGGCGGGATTCGGACCGGGGCTGACGTGGCCAAGGCGCTGGCGCTGGGTGCGAACGCGGTGGCTATCGGCGTGGGCGCGTTGGTGGCACTGGGCTGCAACAGCCCGACGTATCTCAAGGACGGCGGTGAGCACGACGCCACCGAGGACTTCCGGGCTCTTGGAACGGCTCCTGGCTTTTGTCATCATTGTCAGACCGGTCGCTGCCCGACCGGTGTCACCACCCAGGACCCTCTCCTCGAATCACGGCTGGACCCGGCAGTCGGCGCACGCTGGGTGACGAATTACCTCAAGGCGATGACCATGGAGCTCACGACTCTCACCCGCGCGTGCGGGAAGTCGAGCGTGCACAATCTCGAGCCCGAGGACCTGGTCGCGCTGACGATCGAAGCCGCTGCCATGGCCCGACTGCCCCTGGCGGGCACCTCATGGATTCCGGGGTAGACCAGCTGTCGCGCCGTCGTCTCAACGAGCCGCCTGTCCGCTCGGCGGTTGAGGCACGTCGGCGTCGCTCGACGGAGGTCAATCCGGACGGCGAACGCGCGCTCGGTCTGCACATTGCCGAGCGAATCCGTGAGTACCGCCAGCAACTGGGCATGTCCGGCAGTCAGGTCGCAGACGTCAGCGGTCTCTCCAAGGGAATGCTGAGCAAGCTCGAGAACGGGCAGGTCTCGCCCAGCCTGGCTACCCTTGTGCGGCTGTCGGACGCACTGCAGGTGCCGGTGACCGCCTTCTTCCGGGGGCTCGACGAGGAGCGCGATGTGCTGCACGTCAAGGCCGGTCACGGATTCGATATCAGTCACAGCAACAGCCGGGCCGGTCATCGCTATCAGCTCCTCGGAAACATGCGCGGCGTCAACCGCCGCATGGAGCCGGTGCTGGTCACGCTCCTTCAATCCACGGAAGTCTTTCCGCTCTACCAGCACGCAGGCACCGAGTTGCTTTACATCCTGTCCGGAAAGTTGGAGTACGGAGTGGGAAGTGCCGAGTACACCCTCGAAAAGGGGGACGCCCTGCAGTTCGATGGCGAGGTGTCACACGGTCCGCGGCGAGTCCTGTCGCTGCCCACGCAGTTCTTGTCCATCAAGGCCTTCGGCGGCCCACAGCCATAACCACCGGGCTCCGAGACCACCCACCGAAGGCCGGGCTTTGTGCTCTACACGCTGTACTCTGAGCGCCGGGAAAGGTGGTCATGACGTCGAAGCGGCTGTTGATAGGTCTCGTGATAGCCGCCGTTGTGGCCGCCATCATCGTGTACCTCCTCATGTACGGCGGTGACAGCAGCGGCTCGGGCGGCGGCACCGGCGGCTACTAAGCGAGCAGAGCGGCCGTCAGCCTGCTCGGCGCCTCAGTCCGGCTCCGGAAATCTGCCACCCGGTGGAATGACTGTCCCCTTGGGCAGGTGCGCTTCATCGCCGACAAGCGCGATATCCCCGGCACCCCCGATCCGGACGTCGGCGCCGATCTCCACCCCCTGATCGATGATGCTGCGTTCGACAACCGCGCCCGTTCGCACGATGACGCCGTGCAACAGCACTGAGTCCCGGACACTGGCGCCGGCTTCGACCCTGACGTCGGGGGAGATCACCGAGCGAGTCACCGCGCCGGCAATGTGGCAGCCGGGCGATAGCAGGCAGTTGTCCACTTGCGCGCCCCTGTCGATCCCGGCCGCGGCAGAGCGACCGCCCTGAGTCTGGATCCGCCAGCCTGGCTCGTCGAGGTCTATGGGTGGCTCGGCTTCCAGCAAATCCATGTGGGATTTCCAGTACGCCGGTACGGTGCCCACGTCGCGCCAGTAACTGTCGAAGCGGTGTTCGCGCGCCCCTCCGGCCTGTACGAGTTTCGGCAACACGTGATCGCCTAGATCCTCCAGTCCGGACTCCTGGTCGACCTCGTCCGCGAGTTCTTCGAGCAGGTCAAGCAGCCGGTCCGGAGTGAAGACGAACACCTCGTTGCTCACCAGATCGCTGGCCGGCTCGTCGGGCTTGTAGGCATAGTCGGTGATCGCACCGTCGTCGGCAACGCGAACCACGCCGTACCGTCCCGCGTCGGCCTCGCCGACGCGGGTGGTCACCATGGTGACGTCCGCGTCACTGTCCAGGTGCCCGGTCACGACATCGCGATAGTCCAGCTTGTAGATCGCGTCCGCGCTGACCACGACAAGCGCCTCGGGTGCGAACTCCCGGATCATCGGGGCGTTGCGCCACAACGCGTCAGCCGTGCCCTGATGCCAACCGCTGCGCTCGTCGCCCTGATGGGGGTGCAGCACCAGAAGCCCACCGGTGGTCCGGTCGAGATCCCAAGGGCGGCCGTTGGCCAGGTGGTCGGACAGGGACCCGGGGTTGTACTGCTGCAGCACCCACACGTCGGCGATGCCGGCGCGCTGACAGTTGGACAGCGGGAAGTCGATCAGCCGGTAGATGCCGCCGTACGGCACGGCCGGCTTGGCCCGGCTGTCGGTGAGCAGTTCCAACCGGCCGCCGGCTCCGCCGGCCAGCACCACGACCAGGATTCGGGTCAGCGCCACGATGGCGACACTAGACGACCGACGGGTACGTGGGGCGTTCGGCGAGTGAGGCGAACGGTAGCGGGCAGCATGGGCTTCCCGCGCAGGTCGCCAGGTCGTCGCATCCGGCATCGAGTGCAGAGCGCAGCGTGGCGGCGATGACCTGCAGGTCGGCGATCTTGGTCTCGACCTCGACGAGCTTGCCGGCCACGCCGGCCTGCAGTCCGAGTTCGCGGCGCGGCGTATGCCGGTGCCGGCCGGCCTCCACGAGCCCGGTGATCTCATCCAGGCTGAAGCCCAGCCGCTGAGCTACCTTGATGATCCGCAGGACGATGACTGCGTGTTCCGGATAGATCCGATGACCGCCCAAGCTGCGCTCGGGTTCGGCGAGCAGACCGCGGCGCTCGTAGTACCGCAGCGTCTGCGGATTGACCCCGGCCGCCGCAGCGACCTCCCCGCTGCGCAACCCCGTCATGTCGAGGTCGTCGTAGCCGCGGCAGCCCGCGCCTGGATGCCGTCCAGCACGTCGGCATGAGCGCTGGGCACGTCCACCTCCAGCTGCAACACCTCGCCGCCGAGGGTTGAGTCGGTGGTTCTGGTGAAGGTGAAGGCGAAGAACGAGCAGCATGTGGCTTCGCGCGTGGTCAGGTCACGGGTCCGCGCTCCGGCGGCCGGATCGAGCAGCATTCGAAGCCGCGTAGGCGTCAGCCGCTGCTGGCGATACAGCGCCGTGGCGAACAACTCATCGAACTCCGCCAAGCGCCCCGGAAGCTCGGCGGTGGGCAGCGTGCACGCGTCGGGCGCGTGCTGTGGGTCGAGGTCAGCTGTGGTCATGAAGCCACGGTAAGCCTGTACGTGGGTACCGGTTGCAACCTCGACCCAGGCTTCGATCAGAGTGCCGGCTCATCCGGGCACTGTCACCAAGCGGCCGGTGCGTAGTCCTTGAGGAAGCAGCCATAGAGATCGTGGCCGGCTTCACCGGCCACGATCGGGTCGTACACCCGGGCTGCGCCGTCCACGAGGTCCAGCGGTGCGTGGAAGCCCTCCTCGGCTAACCGGAGTTTCATCGGATGCGGCCGCTCGTCGGTGATCCAGCCGGTGTCCACGGCCGTCATCAGGATGCGATCAGTGCTCAACAATTCCTGTGCGCTGGTACGGGTCAGCATGTTCAGGGCAGCCTTGGCCATGTTGGTGTGCGGGTGTCCCGGCCCCTTGTACGCACGGGCGAACTGACCCTCCATCGCCGAGACGTTGACCACGTACTTTCGCCGCGCCGTCGCAGCCGCCATGGCCGGGCGCAGGGCGCTGATCAGGATGAACGGTGCAGTTGTGTTGCACAACTGCACCTCCAGCAACTCAAGCGGATCGACCTCGCCGACGCGGTGGGTCCAGCTGTTCACCGAGTGCAGGTCCGGGACGAGGCCGCCAGCATCGATCGCCGTCCTGGCGGTGATCCGGGCGGGCGACGCGGAACCGGCAGTGAGGGCGAGTGTGGTCAGCGCCTGGGCGGTCGGGTGTTGTGACACCGATCCGACCAGAGCGGCCGGGTGCGCGTCGCTGATGTGCTCGAAGGCCACCAGCTCGGGCAGCGGCCCGGCCGGCAGCGGCGCTGACTCCGCTTCCACGAGCGGCGCGTACGATCCGGCTGACCGTCGTACGGTCTGGGCCGCGTTGTTGATCAGGATGTCCAACGGCCCTTGGGCGGCAATGGATTCGGCCAGCGAGATGACCTGTGCAGGGTCACGCAGATCGATACCGACTATCCGCAGCCGGTGCAACCAGTCGGCGCTGTCGGGCATACCGGTGAACCGGCGTACGGCATCGCGCGGGAATCGGGTGGTGATCGTGGTGTGCGCCCCGTCGCGTAACAGTCGGAGCGCGATGTACATCCCGATCTTGGCCCGTCCTCCGGTGAGCAAGGCGCGGCGACCGGTGAGGTCGGTACGGGCGTCCCGATGGGATCGATTCAGCTCTGCACAGGACGGGCAGAGCTGGTGGTAGAACGCGTCGACGTCGACGTAGCGGTTCTTGCAGATGTAACAGGCTCGCGCACGTAGCAGGGTTCCGGCGCTGGCCCCGAGCGCGTTCGAGACCAGCGGTGACCCTTGGGTTTCATCATCGATCCGGCCAGGCGCCGCCGTCGCGGTCGCCGCGGTCACCGCCTCATCAGCGGCCATCACCCTCGCCCGGCGATCCGCCCGCCGACTGTCCTTGACGGTCTTGAAGAGTTTCGCCGTCGCACGTCGAACGGCTACGGCATCCGGGTGTTCAGGATCGGTACGGCTCAGGGCATCCGCTTCGGCCAGCACCCGCAGGCATCGGTCGAGCTCGGCCGGTTCGATGCCGGGCTGGGCAGCCGACCCCTCAGATTCGCTGCGGCCATTCACTCCTTGATTACAACAGCAGATCGCCATTGAGGTAGCGCTGCACGTTCGGGGCCACCGCGGCGATGATCTCCTCTGCCGGCGCCGAGGCCAGCGCGGGGAGCGAGATCACGTACCGGGCCATCAGCAGTCCGGCCATCTGCGAGGCGACCAACGCAGCGCGCAAGCTCGCACGATCCGGGGACACTTCGCTCGAGATCCGTTGCAGGATACTGCGATCCAGGAATTCCCGTAACATCGCCGCACCCGCTTCGCTGGTCGTTGCGGTTCGGATGACAGCCAGCATGGGCGCCCGCGAGCTCGCGTTGTCCCATGCTGCGAACACCGCGCGCAACAGCCGTTCACCGGCCCCGTCGACTCCGCCGGCCAAGACATGGGCGAGCAGGACGTCCGGATCGAACGGGAACTCCAGTGCGGCTGCAAACAGCCCGGACTTGGTCCCGAAGTAGTGATGGACCAGAGCTGGATCAACTGCAGCAGTACCTGCGATCTCCCGGATCGTGGCCCCGTCGTACCCACGGGTGGCGAACTCGGCGCGCGCCGCGGCCAGAATCGCGGCGCGGGTGTCGGAACCCCCGCGCCGCGGACCGCGGGGGTGCGGCTTCACCGCACCTCTCCGGGTGGGACTGGGTTCGCGAGGCGCCGATGGGCTCAATCGCTGCGCCGCCGCAGGGTCAGCGCGCCCAATCCGAGCGAGATCACCGTCGCACCCAGCACGACGCTCAGATCCAGGACCAGCGTGCCGGTGACCTCCGACTGAGCGCCGATCTCCTGCAGGCCCTCGACTGCGTACGACATCGGCAGCACATTACTGATCGCCTCCAGCCAGCCGACCATCTGATCACGGGCGATGAGCAGCCCGCAGGTGAGCAGCTGGGGCAGCACGATCAGCGGCATGAACTGCACCGCCTGGAACTCCGAGCGGGCGAAGGCGCTGACGAACAACCCCAGGGCCATCCCGAGGACTGCGTTGGACACCGCGACACCTACCACCCAGCCCGGTGGCCCTTGGGTGTTCAGACCGAGCAAGAGGTAACCGGTTGCGGTCGCGACTCCGGCTTGGACGACCGCGGCCAGCGCGAATGCGATCCCGTACCCGAGCAGCAGGTCCAGCTTGTGCAGGGGCGTAGTGAGTAGCCGCTCCAGGGTCCCAGATGTCCGCTCCCGGAGCATCGCGACGCTGGTGACCAGGAACATGATGATCAGCGGGAAGACGCCGAGCAGCGGTAACCCGATGCGATCGAAGATCGCGTCGTCGTCGAAGACGAAGCGCAACAGGACCATCAGCAAACTCGGCACCAGTACCAGCATCACCAATGTCCGGCGATCATGGGACAGCTGCGTGAGGACCCGCTTCGCGGTTGCCCAGGTGATCGTCGCCGACATCAGGCCACCTCCGCCCGTTGCCGGATCAGGGTCAGGAACATCTGATCCAGATCGTCGGTGCCCGCCATCCGGCGCAGCTCATCCGGCGTGTCGTCGGCCACGAGATCGCCCTCACGCAGCAAGAGGATGCGGTCACAGCGGCCGGCCTCGTCCATCACGTGACTCGACACGACGATCGTCGTGCCCCCTCCGACCAACGACGCGAACATCGCCCACAGCTCCTCGCGCAGCACCGGATCCAGCCCGACGGTGGGTTCGTCGAGGATCAACAGTTCGGGTTCGCCCAACAGCGCACAGGCCAGGGACGCCCGCGCTCGCTCCCCGCCGGACAATGTGGTCACCAGCTGCCTCGCTTGGTCATCGAGGCCGACGTCGTTCACCGCCCTGTCCGCAGCCGTTGCGCCGACACCCAGCACCGCGGCGAAGTATCGGGCGTTCTCCTGGACGGTCAGGTCGGCGTATACCGATGGCGATTGCGTGACGTAGCCGACCCGATGCCGCAACCCGGCCGAGCCGGCATCCTCACCGAGGACGCGGACTGAGCCGCTGGTCACGATCTGGACGCCGACCAGGCAGCGCATCAGCGTGGTCTTTCCACTACCGCTCGGTCCGAGCAGTCCGGTCACCGAGCCACGCGCCACCGAAGCGGTCAGCCCATGCAGGACCCGCTTCCCGCCGCGCTCGACCACGAGGCCCGTGACCTCGATGGCAGTACGCATCAGAGCACCTCTTTCACCAGTCGTTGAATTACTAATTCAACAGTAGATGAAATACTCTGCATCGCGCAAGAGCTGAGGTACGGCGCGTCTCACCCCGGCGGACTAGCCCAAAGCCGAGGTGGAGCGCGTCCGCCCTCGCCCGGCGTCAGCAGAAGCCGGGCGTCGCGCCAAGCGATGTCTGCCGCGGGGACGTCGTCGCGTACGACGCTTCCCTCGATCAGGCCGTACGGCCGATCTGCCGCGAAGTACACAGCGCCTGGGTTATCCAAGCCGAAGGGGGTCAGATCGCTGAGAAAATGATGCTTGTTGGGCAGCGATAGCCGGATCTCGACGACCTGCGGGTGAGACCGGAGGACTGCCTCGCCCATTGCGTACAGGGTCTGTTGCAGCGCGCTGCTGTAGCCGACCGCGAACGACTCGACAAGCGTCGACCGGATGCTGGCGTGAGCGGTCGCATAGTCAACTTGCGCTTGGTCCGAGCCAGCGGCCGAAGTCCCTCGCGCATAACGCCATCTGGCAGTCACTGCGGTCGCCAAAATCCGGTCGTCGGTTTCGGGGAGGGTCGTGTACCGATCCCGCGGGAACCCGGCAAACCCCGACTCGGTGGTCTTCAGCAGCACCATCCCCGTCAGGCCGGAGACGACGTACGCGTCCGGTCCGTCCACCGTCACCACGGTGCTGCGGACCTCACCACCGGTCCGGGAGAACGCATGGTCGTGCGCTGAGCCGTCGACCATGACCCGGTCCCAGCCGTACTCCTCGATCTCGATCCGGGCACCGGTCAACCAGTCGTACGCACCGGCGAAATGCCGGGCCAGCCGCAGGCCGAATTCCTCGATCTGGCCGATGCCGTCGCGGGCGAAGGCGTAGACGGTGTTCTTCTGCGTGTCGGTGGCCAGCACGTGTCCGTTGTCGCCGTCGAGATGTACGGCGGTGAAGTCGCCGCGCAGCACCGACGAGACGTTGAGATCGCGGAGCAGGTGCCGTGCGCTCGATCGATCAACGGTGACCACCCGAACCTCTGCCTTGCCGTACTGGTTGGGTCCCAGGGCGATCCCCATCGCTATCAACTCCCCCGATATGTCGAGTAGGCGTACGGCGAGACCAGTAGAGGTACGTGGTATCCGGCCACTCCGTTAACCACGGTGAAGGTGACGGTGATCTCGGGGTAGAACGACGCGATTTTGCTCAACGCGAAGTACTCGGCTACCGCGAAGACCATCTGGTAGTTCCCGACCAGGAGCGGCGCCTCGGCCAGCCGGGCGCGGCCGTCCTGATCGGTGATCGCTGCGGTCGTTTCCCCGGTCGGATCGGTCAGCAAGACGCTGACCCCGAGCGCGGGGATCCCTCGGGATGTGTCGAGCACATGGGTCGTGACACTCATGTTTGCACCAGCTTCTCCACTCGTAGTCGGGTGATCTCGGCGAGTTGGCGAGTCACTTCGCCTTGCTCGGTGGCCTCGTCGTTGGCCAGCCGCCGGCGGAGTTCGGCGAGCATCTCCGCAGGACTCCGCCCGGCGGCGCGGATCAGGTACACATGGTCGAAGCGCGCCTCGTACTCCCGGTTGCCCTCGACCAGAGCAGCCCGAACGTCGTCTGCGGCGGTGTCCATCGAAGCCTGCTCGGCCCGGGACGAGCGCGCCTGCGCTGAACCGCCATCCGCGCGCTCTCCGATCCGCGGATGACCGGCGAGGGCCTGGCGGACCTCGGCCCACTCCAGACCCAGGCTGACCCGCTCGGCCATCTCCGCGACATCGACGGCACTGGCGTACGGACGACCGGCCGCCATTTCGGAGATAAACCGATCTGCGGCATTGCAGGCGCGAAGGTGCTCCCGGACATGAACGAGAGCCAGCTCGTTGAACCAGTCCAGGGAATGCTCGGCCACGATGAGAGGATGCCAGCCGAGCGGGCCGCGCATCGAGACCCGGTGAAAGGTGGTGGGTCATGGCAACCGAAGTCCAGATCCTGGGCCCGGAAGTAGCCAGGTCCGACGAGGAACTGGCCGCGATCCTGGCCGAGCCCGGCGTCGACGGTGCCGCCGTACGGCAGGCACACGCGCTGTTTGCCCAGGTCGCTCTGGCCGACGATTTTCCCGACTTCCTCACCCTGCCCGCCTACTACCTGATCGATTGAGCCGGTGACCGACGCTCGGTCGGGCTCACCGACAACCCGGCTCTCCGCGAAGGTCCTCGCCGCCGTCGAGGATGCGCTCGGGCCGGTCGACGAGCGACGGCTGCGCGACTTTCCGGGTGACCCGACCGGTCGCACACCGATTCACACCGTGTACGTCCCGGTCGACCGCATCGAAGCTGGGCTGTCTCGTGCCTGGGGTGCAACGGCTTTGGCGGCGCTGGACGAGCATGCACCCGACGCGGCCACTCTGGCGGAGACGCTGGTCATGGACCCGGCCCTGATCGCCGAGGTCTGGCCGCTGGTGCTGGGCAAGCTCGACCGCGAGCCGGTCGAGGATCTGCGGGCCGACGCCGAGGACGGCTATCGAGGCGCGGGAGAAGCCGAGGAGGCCGATGTCCTCGCCGCGGCCGCAGCCCTCGCCTCCGACGTCCGGACCGGTGTCGCCCCGCCCTTCTTGGGCATCCGGGCCAAAAGCCTGGAGGGCCCAGTGCGAGCCCGGGGCCTGCGCTCGCTTGACCTCTTCCTCGGCGCGCTGATCGACGGGGTCGGTGGAGGCGCAGGGCTGGATCGGACCGACCTGCGGATCACCCTGCCAAAGCTCACCGACGTCGCACAGGTGACGGCGATGACCGGCGTACTCGACGCTCTTGAATCGGCGTACGGACTCCGGTCTGGACAGCTCGGGCTGGAGCTGCAGGTCGAGACCCCGCAGGCCGTACTCGGACCGGACGGTCGGGCCAGCCTCGCTCCGATGGTGCATGCGGCGGGCGCGCGGTGCCGCGGACTGCACTATGGCACCTACGACTACAGCGCTTCGCTGGGAATCGCTGCGGGGCAACAGGCTTCGGACCATCCGGCCGCCGATCACGCCAAGGCGACGATGCAGGTCGCTGTCGCCGGCACGCGGGCGAGCGCGGTCGACGGGTCGACGAACATCCTTCCGGTCGGGTCGCGCGCTCAGGTCCACGGCGGCTGGCGACTGCACGCCGGACTCGTCCGTCGCGCGCTGGAACGCGGCTTCTACCAGGGCTGGGACCTGCACCCGGCGCAGCTGGTGACCCGCTACGTCGCGACGTACGCCTTCTTCCGCCAGGCCATGCCGGCAGCTGCGTCCCGGCTCCGTGACTACGTCTCGCAGGTCGACGGTGGCGTGTTGGACGAGCCGGCAACCGCCAAGGCGATGGCCTCGGTGCTGATCCGTGGGTTGGACTGCGGGGCGCTCACCGATAGCGAGATCGCCAGGGCCACGGACCTGGATCGTGCCGCCCTGGACGTCCTAGCCGGTCGCCGAGCCTAATCTGCTCGATCGGGTCCGTACGATCGCTCAGCGGCGCCAGAAGTCGAAGCGGTCGCGGCCCGGACGGAATCCCGCCGCCTCCACGACGCCCACGGCCAGGTCGAACCTGTCACCGACCCGATGTGGCCGGTGTGCGTCGCTGCCGAAGGACACTGCGCTTCCGCCCTCCTCGTACCACCAGCGCATCGCCGTGGCCGACAGGTGTGGGGTGGCGGTGTTGATCTCCAGGACCCGACCGGAGCCGGCCAGCGCCCGGAACACCGCGCGGTGCTCGCCTTCGAGCTGGCCTTCCTCGTACGGGCCTGACGCAGACGGCCAGTAGCGCCGCGGATAGTCGAAGTGCGCCAAGACCTCGAACACGTCGCTCTTCTCGATCATGCGAAGCAGTTCGGCGCAGTAGTCCCGTACGACGTCGTAGGCGGTCGTCCGCTTCAAGAACCAGCCCACCCCGACCAACAGTCCGTCTCGCGGCAGCGAGTGCAGCGAGCCAAGGACCCGGTCGAAGGATGCCCGCTGTAGCAGGGCCGCGACGCCACCGGCGAACAGGTGCGGCTCACCGGCCTCGATACCAGAGCGGATGCGCAGGTCCGGGAAGCGTTCCCGGCACTCGTGGATGGAGGCGACATAGGCTTCGACGTCCAGCGGCTCGATGCTGCCTGCAACGCGGGCCTCGGGTACGTCGTTGAAGGGCACGTCGGCTTCACCCCATGCGATGAAGTCGACGTGTTCGGTGAAGGCGACTGCGGGCAGCCCGACCGAGATCGCCTGCTCGCAGGCTCCGATCATCGACGACCGCGTTCTGGTGTCCCAGGAGAACTGGGTGTGGATGTGATTGTCGGGGGGCAGCATCGCCCTCCATTGTCCCCACGAATGGACCAGCCTTCGCGTCACTGCACCCGTTGTGCCGGCATTGCACCTAGTACGTCAGGTGCAATGCGCTCAGGACGGGTGTGAGGCTCCGCTCGGCAATGACACTTAGCAATGACATGTGCACGGCCGCCGCGCACGGTCAGCACTAGTCCCTACTGTCAGAGCATGCCCCTTCGCGCCCCGCCGGAATACACCCATTCGGAGTTGGCCCGGGAAGCGCTGGCGGTCCTTCGCGAGCTGACCGGCCGGCCCGACGCGGAGTTCCGGGAGGGCCAGGACCTCGCGATCGCAGCGCTGGTCGAGGACCGGCGTCGGGCGCTGGTGGTCCAGCGAACGGGCTGGGGGAAGTCGGCTGTCTACTTCGTCGCCACCGCGCTGCTGCGGGCTCGTGGCGGTGGTCCGACTCTGCTGGTCTCCCCGCTGCTGGCCCTGATGCGCGACCAGGTCGCTGCGGCTGCTCGGGCCGGGGTCCGGGCGATGGAGATGAGCTCGGCCAACACCACGGAGTGGGACGACGTGGCCCAACGGCTGGCCGCCGACGATGTCGATGTCTTGCTGGTCTCGCCGGAGCGGCTGACCAATCCGCGTTTCCGCGCCGAACTGCTACCCGATCTGCTGAGCCGCTGCGGATTGCTGGTGGTCGACGAGGCGCACTGCATCTCGGACTGGGGCCATGATTTCCGCCCGGACTACCGACGGATCCGCGACTTGCTGGCCCACCTGCGTGCAGGAACGCCCGTCCTTGCGACGACGGCCACCGCCAACGAGCGGGTGGTCGCCGACGTCGCAGAACAGCTCGGCGCCGGCGGTGTGGAGGTCACCACTGTGCGCGGGCCGCTGGCTCGGGACTCGCTGCGGCTGGGGGTCCTGCGGCTGCCCACCGATCGGGCCCGCTGGGCGTGGTTGTCGGCGCACCTGGCCGACCTGCCGGGCAGCGGCATCGTCTACACGCTCACCGTTGCTGCCGCCGAGGAGACGGCTCAACTGCTGCGCGATGCCGGTCACGACGTACGGGCCTACACCGGCCGGCTCGACGACGCCGAACGCCGGGCCGCCGAGGAAGCCCTGCGCGCCAATGAGGTCAAAGCCCTGATCGCCACGTCAGCCCTCGGCATGGGCTTCGACAAGCCCGACCTGGGGTTCGTCGTACACCTCGGCGCCCCATCGTCACCGGTCGCCTATTACCAGCAGGTCGGGCGAGCCGGGCGGGCGGTGGAGCGCGCCGATGTGCTGCTGTTGCCCGGGCCCGAGGATCTGGCCATCTGGCAGTGGTTCGCGACCTCGTCCATGCCGCGGCTGGCAGATGCCACGGCCGTACTCGACGCCCTGTGTGACGCCGACAAGCCGTGGTCGACACCCCGGCTGGAGACCGTCGCGAACGTACGCCGGACGCGGTTGGAGTTGTTGCTCAAGGTGCTGGCCGTCGACGGCGCGGTCGAGCGGGTCTCGGGCGGTTGGCGGGCGACCGGCCAGGACTGGACCTATGACACGGACCGCTACGAGCGGGTAGCCGCGACGCGGGAGGCCGAGCAAGAGTCGATGATCGCCTACGCGCGGCCCGCTGATTCACCGAAGGCCACCTGCCGGATGGCATTCCTGCAGCAGTCCCTCGATGATCCGACCGCCACACAGTGCGGTCGATGCGATGTCTGCAGCG